>ERZ772957.21-NODE-21-length-125778-cov-4.238063_pt1 | contig 125778 bp, 118 predicted proteins | sample MGYA00580682_ERZ772957 | MGnify/ENA primary metagenome ERZ772957 (study PRJEB29015, sample SAMEA2737921) | human oral metagenome | biome: human oral; feature: human-associated habitat; material: dental | place: China | collected 2025 ... | reverse complement strand
ATCTGTGTCAATACCGCCTGTTATTTGGTTTTGTATTATTCTATAACCGCTATATGTATAATGCAAGTAATTTTTTACTACCTTGATGTCTCTTTTTGCTTTTACACAAATATAGTGCGATGTATTTTATTCTTGGGAGGAAATGTTTTTGTTTATACGAAGCTCTGCGCCGAGCGTGGAAAAGTGCGAAGCAGGGGAGCGAAGCGACACCGAGCGCAAGCGGGCTTTGGAAGGCGAGTGGGAGAAGATATTCCGCCCGAATTCATGAAATATTGACATGATTTTTGTTTCTGCGTATCATCAAACTGCTACTTTAATTCAATATTGAGAGGTTCCGAATGTCAGGACACAGTAAATGGGCGACCATAAAACATGCAAAAGGTCTTGCCGATGCCAAACGTGGTAAGATTTTCACTAAATTCATCAAGGAAATTTCCATTGCCGCACGTATGGGCGGGGGAGACCCTAACTCGAATCCACGATTGAGGACTGTGATAATAAAGGCAAGGGCCGCCAATATGCCTAAAGACAACATTGAGCGTGCCATAAAGAAGGGAACAGGTGAGGACGGAGGAGCCGCATACGAGGAACTTGTGTATGAGGGATATGCTGCAGGCGGTGTAGCCGTGATGGTCGAGGTTCTTACGGACAACAAAAACCGTGCCGCCGCAGATGTTCGTAATGTATTCACAAAAAACGGCGGAAACCTTGGAACGACCGGTTCGGTTTCTCGAATGTTCCAGAGAAAGGGAACTATCGAGTTGGATGCCGAGAAGGTTAGCGAAGACGATGTGATGGAAGTCGCTCTTGAGGCGGGCGCAGATGACATTGTAAACGAGGATGGAATAATCACTGTTACCACGACTCCGGATGCGTTCTCTGCGGTTGCGGACGCTTTGAATGAGAAAGGATTTGAAACTCTTTCTGCGGACGTGGGGCTTGTTCCTGACGCATACACGGCGGTTGATAAAGAGACCGCAGTTAAGATTCAGAAGCTGATAGATAAACTTGAGGACAATGACGACGTTCAGAACGTTTATCACACCGCTGAATTCCCCGAAGATTTTGAACCTGAGGAATAGAATTTTCACTCAGGCGGTATAAATATTTCGCCTTATTTTGGAATCCCGAATATAGAAGTTCGGGATTTTTTTTGTTCTAATCTGTATAATTTTTGCATGGTCAACAGGAATTTTTCGTTCACGGAACTTCCGGGAACTCAAAATGTCCAATGTTTTGGAAAAGTTAGGCGTGTCATCGGTCTTGATCCGGGACTTGCGAACACAGGTTTTGGAATCGTGGATTTTTCAAACGGCAGATACAGGATGGTAAGCTACGGCTGCATTCATACAGGGGCTAAAGAACCTTTGCAGGAACGGCTTCTTTCGATTCATTCAAGGCTTCAGGCTGTCATAGATGAATTTAAGCCGAACGAAGGCGCGATGGAGGAGCTTTTTTTTGTAAAGAATGTAACAAGCGGAATCGGCGTGGCGGAAGCCAAGGGTGTTGAGACTCTTTGTCTTGCGGAAAATGCAATTCCGCTTTGTGAATATAAGCCGAACCAGATAAAGAAGGCGGTTACAGGTTCAAGCAGGGCGGACAAGAATCTTGTAGAACAATATGTCCAGCTTCTTTTGAATCTGAAGGAAAAACCGAATCCTGACCATGCCGCAGATGCCTTGGCGTGCGCAATAACGCACATTCACTATACTATGTGTTGAAATATGCGCCTTGTATTCATGGAAGCGGATTTCTGATACAATAAATCCATGTTCAATTCGATTATCGGCATTGTTACGGGAAAAAATTCCAAGCAGCTTTTTATTGAAGCAAACGGCATTGAGTGGGATATCTGTATGCCCGATTCGAACATCGATATGCTTCCTGAAACCGGAAAAGAGGTGCGGGTATTCACTTGGCTTCATCACACGGAAAGTCTCATGAATCTTTACGGTTTTGCCTCTCCCGAGGAAAGGCTTCTGTTCCTTGACCTTCTTAGGGTTGACGGGGTAGGTCCGAAGGCTGCCGTAAAGATTATGAGCGGCGTTAATTCCAAACGTCTTTTTGAAATCCTTGAAAGTGGCGATGTCGATATTCTTGAAAAGATTCCGGGAGTCGGAAAAAAGACTGCCGGAAAAATGATGCTTGCTCTTAAAGGAAAACTTTCGATTCCCGACGATTACAAATCTTCATCTTCGTCGCCTTCTTCTCCGTACGATGATGCGGTCGCCTCCCTTGTTTCAATGGGGTACGACAAAAATCTTGCCAAAGCAAAGATAATGGAACTTGCGGAAAAACTTTCTTCCGAGCCGGATTTTGTGAAAAAAAGCCAAAAGGACAGGGAGGATCATCTTTTCAGGCTTGCCATCGTGGAACTCAGTTAGTCTATGAAAGATTTTAAGGATACTGTCTTCAATTCCATTGTGCGGGCGGACATTTCGAATCTTGAGGACAACGACAACAGGCTTCGCCCAAAACTGCTGAAGGATTTTCTGGGGCAGGAAGGAATCAAGAAAAACCTTGGCACTTTTATAAAAGCTGCCAAAGACAGGGAAGAGCCGCTGGATCATCTTCTTCTTATAGGTCCTCCGGGGCTTGGAAAAACCACCCTTGCTCAGATTACTGCAAATGAACTTGGCGTTGATTTCAAGGTTACGGGTGCGCCCGCCTTGGACAAACCCAAGGATCTGGCAGGAATTCTAAGCACAATCACCGAACGGACTGTTTTTTTTATAGATGAAATCCATCGTTTGAAGCCTGCGATAGAAGAGATGCTTTATGTCGCTATGGAAGACTATGAGTTGGACTGGATTATCGGGCAAGGACCTGCGGCTAGGACAGTGCGGATTCCTATTCCGCCGTTCACTTTGATTGGGGCGACAACGAAGGCAGGAAGCGTTTCAAGTCCGCTAAGAAGCCGTTTCGGTTTCATTCCACGTTTTGATTTTTATACGAACGAAGAACTTTCAAGAATCATAAAAAGGTCAGCGAAAATTCTTGAGGTGTCGATAGACGAGGATGCTTCGCTTCTTCTTGCAGAATGTTGCAGGGGAACCCCACGTGTTGCAAATAGGGTTTTACGACGCATGAGGGATTTCGCTCAGGTTTCAGGTTCTCCTGTGATTTCCCTTGGAACGGTCAAGATGGGACTCAGCCGGCTTGAAATAGACGTGCTGGGGCTTGAAAAATACGATAGGGAAATCCTTCTTTCGATAATCAACAATTTTTCAGGAGGACCTGTCGGGGCGGAGACGCTTGCGATAAGCATAGGCGAAAGCCTTGACACGCTTGAGGACTATTATGAGCCGTACCTGATTCAGAAAGGTCTTTTGCAAAGAACCCCTCGAGGAAGAATAGTTACCCCAAAGGCATATGAGCATCTTGGAATGAATTTTCCCAAGGACTCTGCGTCTAGTCAGGGCATTCTGTTCGATTGAGCCTTTGCGGAACGAAAATTTATGTTTAAAAGAGACAGCTTATGAAAACTTCAGATTTCTTTTTTGATTTACCGGCGGAACTTGTCGCTCAGCACCCAAGCGGAAAACGCGGCGAAGACAAACTTATGCTTTTGGAAAGGCAGTCGGGAAATGTCACCCACCTTACGATGGACGATTTACCGAATCTTATTTCAAGCGACACTTTGATGGTGTTCAACAACTCAAGAGTAAGACGTTCCAGGGTATACGGTATAAATGAAGAGACCGGAAAATCTACCGAGTTCATGTTCCTGAATACGCTTGACCGAACTTTTTCATTTTGGAACACGATGGTAAGGAATGCAAAAAAGCAGAAAAACGGTATGCGCTACAGATTTCCCGACGGAACTGTTGGAACTTTGGTTTTGGATGAAGGAAATGCAGGAACGGAATTCAGGTCGATAAAATTCAGTTCCGCTATAGATGAGGAATGGTTTGAAAAAAACGGACACATTCCGCTTCCGCCGTACATAAAAAGAGCAGACACTGACGAAGATTCCGAAAGATATCAAAATGTGTACGCCACGGATACAGGAAGCGCCGCCTGTCCTACGGCAGGACTTCATTTTACGGAAGATATGCTTTCGCGTCTTGATAAGGCAGGAATCGAACGCTGCTTTGTTACCCTGCACGTGGGGCTTGGAACTTTTCTTCCGGTAAGGGAACAGAATATAGAAGCTCACAAAATGCACAGCGAATGGTATTCTATTCCGATAGAGAGTGCGGAAAAAATAAATGCGGCAAAAAAATCTTCCCGTCCGATATTAGCGGTGGGAACAACATCGGTGAGGACGCTTGAAAGTTCGTTCGCTGAAAATTTAAAGGAAATCAAAGAGGGGAAGAGGCGTGAAAACTCGGATTTTGTAAAAGCTGGAACTTCAAGCACGTCGATATTCATGTATCCCGGATACAAGTTCAATGTCGTAGACCAAATGTTCACGAATTTTCATACGCCGGAAAGCACCCTAATCATGCTGGTGAGCGCATTCGCCGGAAAGTCTAATATTCTTTCAGCATACAAAAAGGCTGTGGAAGAACGCTACAGATTTTTCAGTTATGGCGACTGCATGCTCATAAAATAAAGTTATTGAATATTATGAAGTTGCTATTTTGACATTTTCTGTAGATAATATTGAATAGAGTTTTAAAGTAAATAGAGAAGGTATTTGAAATGATCAGCGAAAGGGAACAAAAACTTCAATCCATCGTCGAACTTGAACACAAACTCAATGAGATTCAGGACGTAGACATCCTCCTTGAAAAGATTCTCACGGAGACCCGCAGAATTGTGAATGCGGACGCAGGCTCAATATATGTTGTATCGGGTATGCACAACACGAATCTTCAGATAAAGTATTCGCAGAACGACACTCAGTTAAAGGAACTTCCGCCCGGCGAAAAACTTCCGTATTCATTTTTCTCTTTTCCGATAAACGACAAGTCCATTGCAGGCTATGTCGCATCCATGGGAACTGCGTTGAACATCGAGGATGCCTATAACCTTTCCCCTGAGCTTCCGTTCAAATTCAACGAACTTTCGGATCTTACGACCAACTACCGGACAAAATCCATGCTCACGATTCCGCTCAAGATGGCGAACGAAACTTTACTTGGGGTTCTGCAGATTATAAATGCCCGTGACAAAGAGGGAAACGTAATTTCATTTGATGCGGACGCTGAACTTTACATAAACCATTTTGCGACCGCCGCGGTTCAGGCTCTTGAGCACGCCTACAACACCCAAAACATGGTAAAGCGTATGCTGAAAATGTCCGAATTCAGGGATCCCAAGGAAACCTATCCTCATGTCGAGCGGGTTTCCAGTTTTTCACTTGAAATTTATGACCGTTGGGCGTTCGATAACAATATTCCCGAAGAGGAATGGCATCGTTTTAGAGACAATCTGAAAGTTGCCGCAAAATTCCATGACATAGGAAAAGTCGGTATATCGGACGTGATATTAAAAAAGACATTTCCGCGGTTCACGGAAGAAGAGCGCAACGTTATGAAGGGACATACCTGCCTTGGCGCAATGCTTTTCTATCCGCCGGAATCCTTACTTGACAGAATGACGATTGATGTGGCTCTTCACCACCACGAACGTTTTGACGGCGGCCCAAGCGGATATCCCGGATATTTTGACCTTGAAAATCACGCTACGGTCGAAGGCCCCGCCTCGGGAGAAAATTTTGACGAAAAAAACAGGTTTGAGATTGGCGGTCAGGTGAATGTTCTGCGCCCGCTAAAGGGAACGGAAATTCCTCTTGCCGCACGTATTGTTGCCGTGGCTGACGTGTTCGATGCTCTTTCGCATAAAAGATGCTACAAGCAGGCTTGGTCTGTAAATGATGCGTTTGCGGAAATCCAGAACGGAGCGGGAACACAGTTCGACCCGGAAATAGTTCTTGCATTTATGAAGATACACGACAGAATAATGTCTATTCTGATGGCTATCCCTGACGAAGATGCGGATTAATCGAACGGATAAACTTTTTTTAACTGAAATTCAAGGCAGCGTATAAATTCCTTCAGTTCTTTTTGACTGTAGGAATGTTTTTTTGTTCCGGTAAAACCTATTTTTGCAAGCTGCAGGTTGAATTCCCTGTCTTCTAAGATTTCTTCTATGTTCTCGCTTGAAAACGCTGTTCCCCTGTCGTTTATGGTGCGTATTCCCTTTTTAACAAGTTTTTCAGCAAAAAGTATATCCTTTGTTATAACAATATCGTTTTTTTGGGCGTGCGATAAAATGTAGTCGTCCGCCGAATCTTTTGTCTTCCGGCACACGACCATCGAATGTCCTTCGGTGTTGGCGTCTATTTCCCTGTTTGCAACAAATATCACCTGAATTTTCGGATTTTTCATGGCTGCTATGCGGATTGTTTCGTTTCTTACCGACGCGGGGCAGGAATCTGCGTCTATCCATATCGAAAAGGGGAGGAATGGTTTTTCCATTTTACAGAACCGAATCTATTTTTGAAATTAGCCTTTCTGTTATTTCATCTATCCTTGAGTCGAGCGCATTGTTTTCCACGGCTTCCTGGATTTCCACTCTTTTTTTCTTGTCGCTGTAAACCTGATCGCAAAGCATAAGCCCTGCCATGACGGCAATCTGGGTTGGATTTTTGAAAACTCCTTTTTTTTCAAGGCTGTCCGTAAGATTTCTGTAATATTTTAAAAGTCTTGCAAGATATTCGGAGTCTTCGTCCGATTTTATTGAAAACGATGTTCCCAGTATGTCTATCTGAAGCATTCCCATGGAATCAGCCTAGAATATGTCGAACTGTCCGTTCTCATCGGATGCAGGTTTTTCGTAATTCTGAGTAGCGGTGGAAGTTGATTGCGGTGCGTCAGCCTCCGGCATAGCCGATGGCGAGCCGGGCATTTCGTTTTCCCCGCTTGTTTGGTTTTGTTGAACGGAAGCCATTTCCGCATGGGGAGAATTTATTTGCGGTGCGCTAACATTTACAGAATCTTCTCCAGATTTTTTTAGAAGAGAATCTTCTATTGAGGAGAGAGTTTCGAGGGCTTTCAGAATTCCACCTTCTATCCGATTCTGATCTTGCTCAAAAGAAGAAAGCAGCTCCGACTTGCTGGAAAGCGCGTTTGTGAGCTCTGAACATCTCGTGCGCAGAGCATCGTTTTCAGCCTGCAGCTGTGCGATTTTCGCTACAGCACCTTCTACCTTTTTTTCAAGAAGCATAATCTGATCAAGTGAAATCATACCTGAAAACCCCTTTGGCTTTTATTTTGCCAGTGCTTTCTTTGCCATTTCCACAACGGCTTTGAAGGCAACCGGGTCTTCTATAGCCATATTGGAAAGTGCCTTTCGGTTTACGGCGATTCCAGCCTTTGTGCAACCGTTGATGAACGTGGAATATGTCATTCCCTCATCCCGGACAGCGGCATTGATTCGCGCAATCCACATTGCCCTGAAATTGCCCTTTCTGTCGCGTCTGTCAACGTATGCGTGGCAAAGCGCCTTTACAACCGCGTCTTTCGCAGCCTTGTAGTTTGACTTTCTGTCGCCACGGAAACCCTTTGCAAGTTTCAGGATCTTTATGCGGCGGTTCTTTCTTTTTGTTCCGTCTATCGCTCTTGACATTTTTTACCCCTCATTAACCGTACGGAAGCATCTGCTTTCGGATTTTCCTTGCGTCAGCTTCATCAACATAGCCTGCAGCCCGGAGCTGTCTCTTTCTCTTCGAAGAACGCTTTGTCAGTATATGACGAAGGTTCTGCTTCTTGTGCTTGACCTTTCCGCTTCCGGTAAGGGAATAGCGTTTTGCGGCAGCACGTTTTGTCTTCTGTTTAGGCATTTTCTTACCTCAAAAAAATTATTTGGCTTTTGCTGAGATTGTCATGGACATTGTTTTTCCATCCATCGCTGGCTGTTTCTCCACGACATACGCGGAAGTAAGCCTCTTTAGAACTTCCTTCAGGACATCGTAACCAAGTTCGGTATGGGCAAGCTCACGTCCCCTGAATCGGATTGTAACCTTTACCTTATCGCCTTCGTCCAAAAATTCCTGTACATGCTTGGCTTTTGTGTCCAGATCCCCGGAACCGATTTTCGGCTGCATTCGGATTTCTTTCAACTTGAGTACCTTCTGATTCTTCTTGGCATCTCGGAGCTTTTTTTCCTGTTCGAATCGGTACTTGCCATAGTCGAGGATTTTACATACCGGCGGGTTAGCATTCGGTGAAACTTCAACAAGATCAAGATCTTTTTCCTTAGCAAGTTTTAGAGCCTCCAGCGTGGGAACAATTCCTTTCTGGTTACCCTCGTCGTCGATAAGTCTGACCTCACGAACACGGATCATTTCATTGACCCTGTGATCCTTATTGTTATTATTAGCGTATGCCAACTATCCTCCTAGTGCGTAAAATACACACACATGTAAACGTATTTTTTTATTATATAAGAAAAGAACAATTTATGTCTATATGCACATATTTCTGTTTATGTTTCCTGCAATATGTAAATACTGATGTCGTCATTTTTTTTTTTTTTTTTTTTTTTTTGATTTTTTTTTGATGGTGGGGTACAATAAACGTAGATGTGAATATGAAACGGTATATTATTTATTTTAGTTTTTTAGCGTTTTTGTTTATGTCTTGTACTAATTCTGCATTTATAAAGAATCATGAAAATAATGAATATGGTTCACTTGTAAAAACAAAATTAGATTTTATTGCGACAAGAACGGAGTTGGCTGTAAATCAACATTCTATGATGTTCAGCAATTTGTCGCCTTCAAGAGTTGTGCAATCATCTGAAAATTTGACATCTCCAAGTTTAACAGAAGATGATATTTGTGAACTGAAAAAAATTACTACTTCTCCGTTTGAATATCTATATAACAATGTGAATTCAGAGGATGCAGATGATAAAAATTTAACTCTTATTCATTCTGTTTATTCAGAATCAACTGTTGATGATGTGATAAAAAATATGGAATGTGTAAATTCTGAGATGGCAAATGACTATAAAAATTCCATTTCCGATTTTTATGAAAATATGAATCCTTCTACAAGAGCACTTATTGCTGAACATGGCGGAATGGAGGTAAGACGTTTATATATTTTAGATGACGACGCTTTCTTGCAGGCAAGAAGTATTTCTTTTGCAACAGATTTGTCATGGGAGAGCGTTTCTAGGTATGTAGGATATGGAGTGGCTTCTATAGCGGGTGCGATTTGTTTCAAGTATGGATTTTTTCCTTGGGTACGTTATCCTGGAGTGGCAGTCTGCCTTTCGGGTATTGGATGCATGGGTGTTCTTATTGCTCGTTGGATGGAATCTCCAAGGCTTTCTGTGATTTCGGATTCCGTAAAATATATGATTAGAGTTGCGATGGAAACGAAAAATGAAAGAGAAATGTCCGATTTGGAGAAGTGTGGTATGTTTGTTTTTGCTGTGGAAAGAAAACTCCAGAATTATTTATATAGAAAATTCGTCTTCCGAAGTAGAGATAAAAAATATTTTGAATTTTATTGATGAAAAAAGATTAAGAGACGAAACTTTTGAAAATGCGTGCAATACACTAATAGGTTATTGTTTGAACTATGATCAGACTGCAATAAAGTTAGGAACCATAGGAGCTACAACAGCGTCTGTTGCAATAACTTGTTGGTTTACGGGAGTTGTTGCAGCAGTGAACCAAGCATTTATAACTCTGAAAAGTTTTATACCTGATTGGGCGGTAATTTCCGCAACTTCCTTGACTATAAAAATTCCATTATGATTGAAAGGTGTTATTAATATGAAAAGATTGTTTTATCTATTTTCTATGCTTATAATCTTTCTTTTTTTATCATGTGCATCAACTATAAAAGTGGTGAGAGCGGACTGCGATTCCGTTTTGAAAAAAAATGAAGGTTACGTTGTTCTTAGAATTATAAATCCCACCGCAAACAAAATAATGGACGATTTTTTTGATGTTAACGGCAATCGACGGGAAGGGATTGAGCCTATGCATTTAAATTCAGATTTGACAATAAAAAAAGCTCCATTTTCATTTTCTGAACTTTTCGTTGCAAATTCAGAATCCAATCAAATCGTAGTTCTGAAGGCAAAAAAAGGTACTTACGGAATTACCAAGGTCGGCAAAAATACAGAATATTTTAATCCCTATGCGTTCAAAGTGCTTCCGGGCGTTGTAAATTATGCCGGAGACATAAAAATTGACATGGTTCAGGGAAGATATGTTTTTGTTTGGAATAAGATTAGGGATTACTACGATTTGTCAGTTGAGGATAATTTTATCGAAATCAAAGCTCTAAAAACGAATTCAGCGGTTTTGAGCTGCTGTTCGGAATACGAATTTGTAAATCAGGCAAAAATTACAGAAAAAATGAAACCTTTATTTTGCGAAGTAAAAAGAATCGAATAAATTATAGATGAGTTTTTTTTATTCAAAAGGGAAAAAGCGGGAAGGGATTGAGATATTGCATTTGAATTCAGATTTGACAATAAAAAGGCTCTCGGCTCATTTTCTGAACTTTTTGTACTGTGCAGAATACCAATTTATCAATCAAAAGGACGGAAAGCTGGATGCCGATTTCAGAAGTATTTGTGAGCGGACGTGTACTTGATATAGAATCCTTTTACATAAGCTCTGTTTCGGCGGAAAGGAAACTTTGTTTTTGATTTACCGTAAAACTCGGATTTTTTAACATTTATTGCTTTGTTCCGGAGTTTCTCCGGCGGCATTTTTATTTACAGACAGTTTTCCTTCGCCGAGTAAAATCTAAACGAGTTTTGAAAAATGATAACGTTCCATTGAGTTACAGGTGGACATTTTCCTCTGAAATTTTTGACAGTGTACACTGTCAAAAGGGATTGAAAAATCCCTTTTGAGAAGCCTCGCGTTGCTCGGCTTCTCAAAAAAATTTAACGGAGGTTTTTTTTATGAAAAAAACATTGGTTGGAATTGTGCTTTGCTTGATTATGGCAACAAGCGCATTTGCGGATTTTTTGCTGGAAGCCCCTTCTGTAGGCTATTCAAACTTTTTGTTCAATGGGGTGGGGGACACCTACAAGGCGGATGTTCTTACGATAAATCTTCCCGGCATGGGCTTTCAAAGGCACAACGAGGGTGGATTTTATTTTATGTGGAATAACCAGCTTGCAGTTGCCGGAAAGCAGAATCTGTATGATAAGCCGATACATGGCGATTATAGTTATAATAACTTGCTGGCACTGGGGGGTAAATCGGACTTCATTTTCGGAGGCTCGATTGTCCCAATCGAAAACTTCTGCATAACTTTAGGCTCGGGGCTTTCTTCCGGCTATCAGAGCGGAACAGTTTTCATAGGCATTCCGCTTGACCTAAGCGTAAAGTACTACTTTACGGAAAAAGTCGGAATCATGCTGGGGCTTAACGATACGCTTGCCTGCGGCTTTAATGTGGGAAGAATGTGGGCAAATGATACTCTTTCGTTTTCGTTCATAAACTTTACCAACCAGTTCAACATAAGGCTTGGACCGGCGTTTCGTTTTTAGCCATAACGGTCGGCAGTTATGCCATGTTGGGCGAAGATGTAACGTCCGTGTTTCATTTGTTCCGCTTTGTCTTTGACACTGCATGACAAAATTACTATAATTGGCGCATAAATGAGAGGTGGCTATGGATATTATTTTCCCATTGAAAGAACTTGCAAGTTTTTCTGACAATATTTATGAGATTACTGTAGCGGCAAGCCGTCGCGCATATCAGATGTCAAAGATAGGAGACCCTGAAATCGGCGACAATGCGGGTAAGGCTGTGTCCGTTGCGGCAAGGCAGCTTTTTTCCGGTGAAATTTCGTATCGCATCGAAGACGGCTCAAGAAAATAAATGGCTATTCCGGTCATAGTGCTCTTCGCTCCAACAGCGAGCGGAAAGACTGCCCTTTCCCTAAAATTATTCGGGGAGGGCAGTCGTTCTTTTTTTAAAGGAAAGGCGGAACTTGTGAGTGCGGATTCCATGCAGGTTTACAGGCGTCTTGATATCGGGACCGCAAAACCTACAGCCGGTGAAAGAACCCTTTTGCCGCATCATCTTATAGACATACTTGATTATGACGAGCAGTTTTCTGTGTCGGATTTTGTTTCCATGGCGGATTCTCTGTGCGCCGGCATATGGAAGAAAGGAAAAATCCCTCTTGTGGTTGGCGGAACAGGTTTTTATGTAAGGAGTTTTCTTATGGGACTTCCGGATACGCCTGAATCCGACGAAAATATAAGGCTTTCACTAAAAAAAAGGATTCAAAAAGAAGGAAGAAAGGCACTTCATGATGAACTTAGGCGTTTAGATCCTTTTAGTGCCGAGAAAATAAACGTCAACGACGAGTACAGGATAATTCGTGCGCTTGAGGTTTATGCTCTTTCCGGAAAGCCTAGAAGTTCGTTTTCTGCAGGCGCAAATCTTAGAAATGGATTTGATTTTTTGACTTTGGTGTTGGAACGCGACAGAAAAGAGCTTTACGAACGAATTGAAAAAAGGGTAGACCTAATGTTCGAGTCGGGATTGAAGGACGAGGTTGAATCCCTTATCCGTGACGGAGCGGATTCGTCTATGCCGGGAATGAAGGCCATAGGCTACAGGGAATGGTTTTCCGGGGACAGAAACTCATCGGAGGGAATCGAAAAAATCCGGACGGAGATAAAACATTCCTCAAGGAAATACGCAAAAAAGCAACTTACGTTCATGGCTGATATTCCTGGAGCGAAAAGGATTTTTTTAGGAGACGAATCTGCTTCCGAGAAAAAAATATCTTTGCTTGTTCAGGAATTTCTTTCAAAATACGGACAATTCTATTGACCTAAATATCTAAATAGGTGATAATAAGCAACACTTTACTAGTAGAGGGGTGCCGACGTGCCTTGTGGAAAAAAAAGAAAACGCCAGAAGATGGCGACTCATAAGCGCAAGAAGATGCTTAGAAGGAACAGACATAAGACAAAGTAAGTCTTTTAGTCTCCGATTTTAGACCGCAAAAGTTTTCTGCTTTTAGCGGTCTTTTTTCATGCCGTCGTCTTTCCGTCTGTTTCTTGTGGTGTCAATGATGCCCTGAAAATTGGAGTTTGTACGTTACTTTCATCTGTAAAATCACCGGAAGACATAAAAAAACTTTCTCGAAAACAGCTTGTTCAGTTGCAGGAAGAAATCCGTAAGACAATCATTTCCGTGGTCGGTGAAAACGGAGGTCATCTTGCAAGCAATCTTGGCGTTGTGGAACTTACCGTCGCATTGCACAGGGTTTTTTCAAGTCCAGAGGACGCTATTGTCTGGGACGTGAGCCATCAATGCTATGCCCATAAACTTTTGACGGGTAGATATCCGCTTTTCAGTGAACTTAGGAAAAAAGACGGGCTTTCCGGCTTCACCAAAAAAACTGAAAGTCCGCACGATTTTTTTGACAACGGACACGCCTCGACTTCCATCTCGCAGGCTTTGGGGCTTCTTACGGCATGGAATCTTAAAGGGAAGAATGGCAAGGTAATCGCTGTTATCGGGGACGGAGCGTTGACGGGCGGAATGGCTTTTGAGGGGCTTTGCAACGCAGGAGAGCTTGGCGAAAACCTTATAATAGTACTGAACGATAACCAAATGTCGATAGACAAAAACGACGGTACGTTTTCAAGGTATCTTAGCCGTCTTACAATGACGGGGCATTACCAATCCATAAGAAGAGCCATAGATTTTATCGTGAGCCGTCTTCCGTTCAGCCACCATCTGCAGAAAATTGTATTCAGATTCAAGCGGGGCTTGAAAGGTCTCCTTCTTCAGGACAATTTTTTTTCCGACTTGGATTTTGAATACGTTGGTCCTCTTGACGGACATGACGAAAAGTCTCTTGAGACCGTGCTTAAAAGGGTCAAAAGAATGCGTAATCCCGTGGTTGTGCATGTGGTAACAAAAAAGGGGAAAGGCTACAGCCCCGCCGAGGACAATCCGGAGCGGTTTCATGGAATTGGCCCGTTCTGCACTTCCGACGGAAAGGTCGAAAAATTCGATGCGGTCAGTTTTACAGAAAGTTTTTCAAATTCCCTTTTGAATTTTGCCGAAAAAAACAAAAAACTTGTCGCAATAACTGCCTCGATGGCAAAAGGGACGGGGCTTGATTCGTTTGCCCGTCATTATCCTGAAAGATTTTTTGATGTCGGGATAGCGGAGGAACACGCCGTTACATTTGCAGGAGGGCTTTCAAGGGGCGGAATGATTCCTGTGGTGTGCATATATTCCACTTTCATGCAGAGGGCGGTTGATCAGGTGATACACGACATGGCTATCCAAAATCTGCATTCTATTATAGTGATGGATAGGGCCGGAGCTGTTCCGGGAGACGGAGAGACGCATCAAGGTCTTTTTGATATAGCCCTTTTTCGCCCCGTTCCTAACGTTACAATGCTTACTCCCGCCACCGGAAAAGACCTTGAAAAGATTCTTAAATATTCGATTTCGGGAAAAGGCACATACATAATCCGCTATCCCAAGATGTCATGCCCTTCTGAACGTTCTGAGTTTTCTTCGGAAATTATAGAGGGAAGGGGAGTGCTTTTGAAGGCGGAATCTCTTTTTCCGACTTTGGAAGTCGCCCTTGAGGATTCCGGCGAGACAAGAAGAATCCTTTTTGTTACAACCGGCGGAATGTATTCGGAGGTCGTTGTAGCGTCAAGGGCTTTGCTTATGGAAAACGTGATGAGCGACATATATTCCCTTAGGTTTATAAAACCTATCGACAAAGAATATTTTATCGCTCTTGCAAAAGACTACGACGGAATCGTGTTTGCGGAAGACGGAATCGTGTCTGGAGGGATAAGCGAGTATCTTGCACTTGTGCTTTCGCAAAACAAAATCACGAATTTCAGGATAAAGGCGTTCCCTGAAGGTTTTTACAGGCAGGGAAGCCGAGCCGATGTGCTTTCGGAGGCGGGGCTTAGCGTGGAAGAACTTCGCAAAGCCGCCTTGGATCTGCTTGGTATTTTGTGAGTTTTTATTTTTAGGAAAAATCATGGTTGAACTTGAACTTAGTGAAAAAACGATTTCGACTTCAAGAAAGGCGCTTGTCATGGGAATTCTTAATGCGACTCCGGATTCGTTTTATGCGGGAAGCAGGGGCGGAATCGAAAAAGCGTTGTCGATAATTGAAGAGGGGGCGGACATTCTTGACATTGGGGCGGAATCAACTCGTCCGGGTTCAAGTTACATAGATTCCGAAGAGGAAAAGCGGAGGCTCATTCCGCTAATAAAAGAGATAAGGAAGGTTTCCGACATTCCGATTTCAGTGGACACAAGGAAACTATCGGTCATGCAGGAAGCGTTTGACGAAGGGGCGGACATTCTGAACGACATTTCCGCTCTTGAGGACGAGCTTGAGCTTGGTAGATTTGCGGCGGAGAAAAAAATCCCCGTTGTCCTTATGCACAGGAACGGAATTAAAAAAAATGCGTTCAAAGAAGTGGACGACTACCTTTTAAAAAGAGCGTTATACGCCGAATCCATAGGAATAGAGCCTAGAAAGATAATAGTAGATCCCGGAATAGGATTTAACAAGGACTTTTTAGTCAACTGCGAGCTTATAAAAAAATCCGGGAATTTTTGCGGCGGAAAGTACAAAATACTGATGGCTCTTTCTCGGAAAAGGTGCATAGGAGCGATGACTGGAAGGGATGTTGACGAAAGGCTTTCCGGCACTCTTGCGGCAAACCTTGTAAGCGTCATAAAAGGCTGTTCTTTGGTTCGTGTGCATGATGTAAAAGAAACGATAGATACTTTAAACGTTTTGGAGTATACTTTATAGGAATCGTATTGAAGGAAAAACTTTGAAATCCGCAGAAAATTTACTGGCAGTTTATAATGTAGTTCGCTCGTTCGTTGATATTGGTATACTTTCTTTTGTATTTTACAAGGCATACCAGATAATCGTAAAATCCAACAGTGTGCAGATAATAAAGTCTGCGGTCATAGTTGCGATTTCATATGCACTTGCAGTCATTCTGAAACTTGAAACATTAGTTTGGATTTTCACTTCAATTACACCCATGCTCATAGTAGGATTTGTGATAATATTTCAACCCGAATTCAGAAAGATGTTCTTGAAAATGGGGCAGACGCAGTGGTTCGCTTTCGGAAGCCGCTCCAAACATTCTTACGTGGATTCAGTGCTTATCGCGGCGGAGATGCTTTCAAAACAGAAGCGAGGCATGCTTGCGGTCTTTCTTCGCCACACAAGGCTTGATGACATTCTTGATACGGGAACTAGGCTCAATGCGGACATTTCATCAAGCCTTCTTGTAACCATATTCGGAATGGACACACCTCTTCATGACGGAGCGTGCTTCATTCAGGGCGGAAAACTTGTGGCGGCGGGCTGTTTTCTTCCGCTAAGCGAGCAATACGATATAAAAAAGACTTTCGGCACAAGGCACAGGGCGGCTTTGGGGGTGTCCGAGATTTCGGACGCGGTTGTCCTTGTAGTCTCCGAGGAGACTGGCGCGATGAGCCTTACATACGACTCTAAACTTCACTACGACCTTTCTTCCAAGGAACTTACAAAAATCCTTGAAAATCTTTTAAACATACCGCCTGAAGCGTATACCCTGGAGGACACTATCGATGAACACAAGAAAAATGATTAGTCGCCTCACCGAAAACTGGGTGGCAAAGGTGATATGCGTGGCGGCGGCGATTTTGGTCTACGTCTTCCATCAGGTAGCGGTCCTTGACCACAAGACGCTGACAGTTCCGCTTGAGGTGGTTTCCGAGGGGCTTTTGGTGAACGAGACCGATGTTCCGTCCTTTGTAAAGGTGAACGTAAGGTGCAGCGCCGATTCCATAGGAGCGATCACAGCCCAAGGAATATCCGCTGTGCTGAACCTGAACCATTATACCGAAGTCGGCGACTATGACGTTCCCGTTACGATTTCCGTGTCTAAGGATCTTATGCTTATAGACCCTCTTGAAGTTTCGGTGAAGCCCGATTATGTTTCTCTGACATTGGACGAGAAGGTGGAAAAATATGTTTCCGTAAAGCCGTCCGTTTCGGGAGAGGTGAGCCACGGCTATTTTGTAAAGAGCGTCGAGATTGTTCCGTCGACGGTAAAGATAATAGGTCCTTCAAAAATTGTTGAAAAAACAAACTTCATATATTCCGACAAGGTGAACGTTAAGGGAGCGGCGACAGGTTTTTCTACGGAAGTGGGGCTTGACAACATAAACGCCCTTGTTTCGGCAAAGGTGGACGAGCCTTTCCGGGTAAATGTTACCATCGCTCCGAGTCCAAGCGAACTGGTTTTCACGGGCGTTACGCCGAAACTGATATCGCTTGATGGAAATCTTGAAAACAGCTCTACAATTCCGCCGCTGAACTTTACCCTTACAGGCACTGTCCCGATGATGGAAAAATTCAAGCTTTCGGAGCAAAGCGTCGTAATCGACTGCAGTTCCATAAAAAGCGAAGGCAGCTACGAACTTCCGGTTCTTTTTGTGCTTCCGGTGAACATTTCCGTGAAAGAAAAATCCTACGAGACTGTAAGCCTTATGATATCCGAGAAGTCTTCAGCCAATGCGGAGGAAAATCCGTCCGTGAATCAGGAAACTTCTTCGGATTCCGGTGTTTCTTCCGGCGAAGAGGCGGTCGAAGAAAAAAAGCCTTCCAAGAGACGGCGAAGATGATATTCGGAATCGGAACGGACATAGTGGATGTCAGGCGGTTTGAAAAATGGCTTGAAAACGAAGAACTGCTTGAAAGGTATTTCAACGAGGCGGAGCTTTTTTCAAAAGGCTCTAAATCTTCGCTGTGCCAGCACTATGCGGTGCGTTTTGCCGCAAAAGAAGCGTTCTCCAAGGCTTTGGGAACTGGAATATGCTTTGACTTGCGAGAGGTTTTTGTTAAGAAAAATGCAGACGGAAAACCGGAGTTATGTTTTTCGGAAAAACTAAAAAACCTTTTGAAAGAAAAATGCGGCGAATGTAGGATTTTTGTTTCTCTGAGCCACGAGAAAGAATATGCCGTTGCGAACGTGGTCATAGAAAAAACGGAAAAATTTTGAAGGGAGGAGTTATTGGATGGTTTCTGGCGTAAAAAAAACTTCGAGCAAGAAAAAGCCTGTGATTTCGTACTGGTCCAAGGAAAAATGTTTTTGCCCTGTATGCAAGAAAAATTTTGAGAAGGAAGTGATGATGAGCGGAAACGGAAGGATGATAGCAGGTCCTCTTTCCGAAGACCTTCACAGGACGTTCGAGCCTTCGCTACGCTTCGGACGCATCTATCCTCTTATTTATGACATCGGAGCTTGTCCAAACTGCTACACGGCACTTTTGTGGTCAGATTTCAAGGATTTGAAGAAAAAGGAAGACCAGGACAATCTGTTTTTCAAGCGGGAGGATAGAAAAAACAAGGTGAACGCTGTGTTTCCGCATTTTGCGCTGAACCGTGAGCGTTCACTTTACGACGGCTGCGCCATGTATTATCTTGCGCTTCTTTCTTACGACAGCGTTGGACACGACATTCTTCCCACGATGAAATCGGCTTTTCTTTCGCTACGCCTTGCCTGGCTTACAAGGGATCTTGATTCCGCCGTTCCCGGACACAATTTTTCTTATCTTTCGAATGTGTTTTACAGAAAGGCGCTGTTTTTCTACCAGCAGGCTATCTTGAACGAGACGGAAAGGGTTGAAAAATGTTCGACTCTTTCTAATTTCGGCCCGGACATGGACAAAAACTATGGCTGGGACGGGGTGATATATCTTGCAGGGCTTTTGGAATACACGTACGGTCAAAAGGATGATATCCAGCTCCGTTTGAGAAAACTTAGCGAGTCAAAAACTGCGATAGCAAGAATCTTCGGTTTGGGAAAATCTTCCAAGGATAAACCCGGACCTCTTCTTGAGAAGGCAAGGGATCTTTACGATCGGCTTTCAAAGGAAGTAAGCGACGACGACATCTGATCTTACGGGGATTTCATGAAGAACATTCTTCTGACCGTTTCCTACGACGGAACAGACTTTTCAGGCTGGCAGAGGCAGGAAAGAGCCGAAGATAAGATTCGGGAACGGACGGTGCAGGGCGAGATTGAAGCGGCTCTTTCAAGGCTTTTGAAATCCGACATAATACTTTACGGTTCAGGAAGGACGGATAGCGGAGTCCACGCATTGGCTCAGAAAGCCAATTTTTTTTCTCCTGTCGATTCTTTTCCTGAAAAAAACTATGTCCGCGCCCTGAACGCAATTCTTCCCGGCGACATAAGGATTCTTGATTCGGTAGAGGTCAAAAACGATTTCAGCGCAAGAAAGAACGCTACAAGCAGAATCTACAGGTATTTTATTTTTACTGGAAACGCGCCGTCCGCCGCGCTAAGCCGGTTTTCGTGGCATTATCCATATATCGCCTCGCTTTCGAACCTGAACGAGATGGCTAAATGTCTTAAAGGCGAGATGGATTTTGCCTCTTTTTCTGCAAGCGGGGACGAAAGCGTTTCCACAAAACGCTACATCGACGACGCCCGCTTTTTTTTTCAGGAAGGATTTCCAGGCGGAGAGGAACTTTTGGTTTTCCAGATAGAAGGAAACGCTTTTTTGTGGAAGATGGTGCGCACTATAACGGGAACGCTTTTGTCTCTTGACAGGAACGGAAAAGATTTTAGAGACTTCATGGAAATAATAGAGAAAAAGGACAGAAAGGCGGCAGGAATCACTGCTCCTCCTACGGGGCTTTTCCTTTACGACATAAAATTCGACGGAACAAGGCGGCACGCTTAGTTTTAAAAAAGATGTTTTTCTTTTCTACATTATGCTTACAGGATCTACGTCGCATTCTATGTACACAGACTGAGTATGCGTGTAGTTATAAAGCAGATTTTCCGCATTCTTTTGAAGGACGGCTATGTTGTCGCTCCTAAGCAAAAGTTGGTATCTGTAGTTGTTGTTTGTCATGAATATGGGACATTCGGCAGGTCCTATCACTTCTCCTTTTGTTCCTATGGAAGACGAAAGTATTTTTTTTGCCTCGATTGCGCTTTCCTCGGCTTTTTTTCTGTTCAAGGAGCGGAATACAAGCCGGACTAGCCTTGAATACGGGGGAAAACCAAGCATTTTTCTTTGATTCAGTTCGTATCTGTAAAATTCTTCAATCTTTCCGCTGCAAGAAAACATTATAGGCTCTCTTAGCGGATTATACGTCTGCACAAGGACTTTTCCGTCCGGGAAAAAACGTCCCGCACGCCCCGACACCTGCGTGATAAGGGAAAATGTCCTTTCCGCAGCCCTGAAATCCGGAATATGGAGGGCGGTGTCGGCTAGTATTACTCCAACAAGCTGAAGGTTTGGAAAATTAAGCCCTTTTGCGACCATCTGTGTTCCAAGAAGAATGTCGTATTCTCCCGAACGGAATGCATCGAGTTTTTCCTGAAGTTCACCTTTCTTGGATATTGAGTCCGTATCAATCCGCAATATTCTTGCCTCAGGAAATTTGGCTTTTGTCTCCGCCTCTATGTATTCTGTTCCGAAACCTGAATATCCAATGTCAAGGGAACTGCATTTTGGGCATTGGCTTTGCGGAAAAGTGGACCAGCCGCAATAATGGCATCTAAGTCTGTTTTCGGCTTTGTGATATGTCATGGAGACCGAACAGTTTTTGCACTTATGCTCAAAGCCGCAAGTGTTGCATCTGAAAAAATGGGTGAATCCACGGCGGTTCAAAAAAAGTATCGCCTGTTTTTTGTTTCCGATTGTCTTTCTTATCTCGTCTTCCAGTTCTTTTGAGATTGGGGAAATGTTCTTTGATTTTGAAAGGTCGACGATTTTTATTTTCGGCATATTTCCGCCCGCAAGTCTTTTTGTAAGGAGATGGCGGATAAGTTTTTTCTCTTCCATAAGTTTCCACGCCTCTGCGGATGGGGTCGCGCTTCCCATCACCAAAGGAATTCCAAGCCTTGAGGAGCGGAACATGGCTACCTGCCTTGCGTGGTATCTTGGGGTTTCGCCTGATTTGTACGAGCCGTCGTGTTCCTCGTCGATTATTATAAGCCCAAGGTCAGGAACGGGAGCGAAAACCGCGCTTCTTGCACCGACCACAATCCTTGCCTCTTTTTTCATTATCTTGTGCCATTCGTTCATTTTCTGGCTTGAAGTAAGCTGGGAGTGAATTACAGCCGCGGTCGGTCCGAATCTTTTTACGACCGCTTCCACGACTTGGGGAGTAAGCCCGATTTCAGGGACAAGATAGATTACCCCTTTCCCTTTTGAAAGAAGATGTTCGGCTGCCTGAAGAAAAACCTCGGTTTTTCCGCTGCCTGTCATTCCGTAGATATAATGGTAGTCGGCTTTTCCCTTAATGGAAGAATCGATTATGGATTTTGCCGCTTCTTTTTGCTCCTCGGAAAGCTCTTTTGAAGGATTTTCAGAAAATTCGTCGCTGAACGGAAAGCCTATGTTTCCTCTCAAACCTTTTCCGGTCGTCGGAATTATAGAAAAAATCGCTTCCCCTATTGTGCATAGATAATAGCGGCTGACCCATTTTGCGATTTCGAATATTTCTTTTGTGAAAAGCGGCTCTTTGTCGAGTACTTTTTTTATCGGAATAATTTTTTCGGCTTTGACCGGGCAGTTCTCGCTGATTTTTTCGCCTTTCGAAACTACAAAGCCCGTGAGGTTCTGGTTTCCGAATCGGACGCTGACTCTTTTTCCTACTTCCGGAAGTTGTTCCGCACCATCGCCTTCTTTTGGATCATACGAATAGGTGAAGACCGTGTTCAAAGGAATTTTCAATGCGACTTCTATGTATATCATTTTTGAAACTTGTTCTTATATTCCGGAAAGTTTTTTTCAAGTTCCGCCCTAAGAAATTTTAAGTCCTCCCATGCAGGCTTTTTGTATTCGGGATTACGAAGGAGTGCGCTGGGATGGTAGGTTACGACCATCGGAATGTTTTGGTATTCAAGAAGTCGGTGTCTGTACGGCGAAAGCGAAAAATTTCCGTCTATTCCGAAAAGATTCCGTAAGGCGACTTTTCCAAGCGACAATATGTACCTGGGTTTTAAAAGATGAATCTGCGTGTCAAGGAAGGCTCTGCAGGCATCCCGCTCTTCCTTCAAAGGGTCTCTATTGTGGGGCGGACGGCATTTTACCACGTTCGCTATGTAACAGTTTGCGTTCCTGTCAAGGCATATCGCATTCAGCATTTTGTCAAGGAGTTTTCCGGCAGGTCCTACAAACGGAAGACCTTGTTTGTCCTCCTCTTCGCCGGGACCTTCGCCTATTACAAGAACGTACGGATTTTCAACGCCCATTCCAAAGACTGTGTTGTGCCTTGTTTTGCTAAGGGCGCAGTTTTGACAGACTTTTACTTTTTCTGAAAGTTTTTCAAGGTTCATGGGACTTTTTAAAGTCTGCTCGCCTGTGAAAGTTTTCTGCCCCTCATTCTCTAAAGGATTTTCTATATTTTTTTCAATATTGGAAGGCGAGTTTTTTCTAGCGATTTCATTTTCGTTTTTTATCGGGAGTGCATAGCCGGATTTTTCATCGTTTTTTATCGGAGCTTGTTTTTGCTTGTCATCGGAAAATACGGCTTTTTCCCTGAAATCCGGGGAGGAAAATCCGTATATTGAGCTTGATGCTGTTTTTAGAAGGTTGTATAAAAACTCTTTTTCCTTGCAAGTCATGCTTTTAAGATACCATATATCTTGTAATTCGTTCAACAAACATTTATTATTTAAAAAAGTGCTTTGAGGTCGCAATGAGAATAAAAAAAGGTCTTTTTGTTTTTTTTATGTCCGTGCTGGTGTTGCGTTCGTTTGCCCAGGTTTCTGTAGATCCTGAGGAGGAGTTTTATGCGGATGCGGTGGGCTGGTATCTAAAGGGCTACATTGATTCTCTTCCGGTGTTGAAGCCTTATCCGCTGAACATAGTGAGAACTATGCTTTCTGCGGTGGCGGAGGTCGAAGACTCTTCAGAAGCGGAAAAGGCGCGCGGATATGCGGAAAAATATTTCGGGAAGGCGTGGAAAGTTTTTCTTGGCGCAAAATCGGACATAAAACTGAAGCAGATTGAATGGGGTTCGAACGGAAAGAAACCCACCTACCAGAACGGCGGAATATTTTCAGGAATCGTGAATTTTTCCTCCGACGTTGAACTTGGAAAAAAAATCGGCTTTGGTTACAGCACGAATTTTCTTATAGAAAACAGCGGTCTTGAGTTTTCCGATGTTCTTCCAAGGTATCTTACGAACAGTTCCCAGAACAAAATCAAGGATTTTTATTTTCCGACTGACAAAATCGAATTTATGGCGGATATGAACGGAAACATGACATTCGGGGACGAGCGCATGTTCGGTGTGATTGGATTCAACAAATTGGGTTACGGTCTTTATCAGAACGACAGCAATGTCCTTAATCCTACCGCCTACCAGTCGCTGAACACTTCGTTCAATTATATCGGAAAGACTGTAAACTACACCCATGCGCTCATGGCGTTGGGCGCAAGAAATTTGAAGGACAAAAATGTCTATTCACTTGGAAAATTCATGGCTTTTCATGCGCTAAGGTTTTCGTTTTTGAAAAATGCGCTTTCTTTTTCGATTTTTGAGTCCGCAGTCTTCGGAAACGGCTTTGTACCTTTCTATCTTATGCCGACTCCGTTCGTTGTGGTCGCAAACGTGTCAGGCTTCAATGACAATGTGTTTTTCGGCACTGGCGTTGAATGGAAACTTCTTCCGTGCGTGGCTTTTACGGCGGATGTGTACATCGACGACACAAAACTCGGAAAACTCATAAAACTGAAACCGGACGAGTCCGCCACAAGATGCGCTTTCAAGACCGGTCTTATATACACTCCGCTCAATTCTCCATGCTCAATGATTTCTTTGGATTATTCGCTTGTTACCCCATACACCTACACATTCTTCACGTCCCAGGATTCATCGTACAATCTGCACGACTATACGAATTATGGTATAAACCTAGGCTCAAACCTTCCGCCCAATTCGGACAGGGTTGCGCTAAGGATTTCTTTCAAACCGTTGAAGGGCTTGAAAATCTTTTCCGACACGGCTTTGATTCGGCACGGAAACGCATACGAAAGCCTTTCCGACGAGGAAGTGATTTCTGTGTTCAACGGAACGGATAACATTGTCTCGGACGGAGGCATAGGAATGTCCACCAAAGGCTTGGATTCTGCGCTTTCAAGGACAGGATTTTTGAAGCAGCCGAACATCAGCTATGTTGTGCAGGCGGGGCTTTCGTCTTCTTATGAATTTTCCTTCAAGAACGATATCCGCCTTTTTTTTGACGCAGGCTACACATTCGAATACATAAGGGGAGACGGAGTTGACTCAAACATATTTTCAGGTCCGTATTCTTCGGTAAACGATGTTCAGACGGCGCGGAACGCATGGGTGGCATCTCTGCACGATTCGTACAATCATTATTTTTCGCTCAGCGCAAAAATCTTATATTAGACTTAGACGCTTTGCGCCACTTCTTTTCCAGCAAAATAGTGTTTTACGTCCCTTTTTTCGAACGCCTCTTCTATCATGCCGTCCGCTTCCATTTCGGCAAAGATTTTTTCTGCGTCTTCGATTCTTCCCCTGAGGACAGGATGTTTTGGTGAAAAAAGCACGCAGCAGTCTTCGTAGGGGAGTATCGACGTTTCGTACGAACCTATGAATTTTGCGTCCTTTACGATTTCTTCCTTATCCATTCCGACAAGAGGTCTCAAAAGCGGATATTCTGCAAAATGTTCCGTTACAGCCATATTCTCAAGCGTCTGGCTTGCGACCTGCCCAAGGCTTTCTCCGGTGATTATGCAGTCGGCGTGGACTCTGCGGCAAAGAAGATTCGCCGCCTTCATCATGCATACCCTGAGGATAAGCGTCGTCCATTCTTCAGGGGATTTTTCCCTTATCCGCATCTGAACATCGGTGAAGGGAATTGTGTTCAGGTATGTTTCAAGTCCGTATGATGAAAGATTTCTTGCAAGCTCCTCGACTTTTTCCTGGGCTTCTTTTGATGTGTACGGGTACGAATGAAAATAAAGACATTCGATCCTCATTCCGCGTCTCATCATTCTGTAGCCTGCGACCGGAGAGTCAAGTCCGCCTGAAAGAAGAAGAAGACCTTTTCCCGAAACTCCCACCGGAAGCCCTCGAGGAGATTTTTCGCTGTCCGAATAGGCGAATACCCTGTCCCTCACTTCAACAAAGAAAGTTACGTTAGGCTTATGGACATCAACTTCCATAAGCCCTGAGTCGAACACGTTTTTCGCTCCCTCTGCAGCTATTTGGTATGAATTAAGAGGAAATGTCTTATCCTGCCTTTTTGCCTCAATCTTGAATGTCTTTTTTCCTTTTAAAACCGCATCTTTTGCAAGGATTTCTATGCACGAACGGATTTCTTCTATGCTTTTTCCGCATGTCATCGTCTTTGCCCAGCCGGTTATCCCAACAAGATGAGTAAGAGCGAACTCCACTTCGGCACATTCTTTTTCATCGCAGTCTATGAAGAGCCTTCCTGCCCTGATTTTTATTTTCGCCGAAGTTTCTTTAAGATATTTTTTTGTGTTGTTCAACAGCTGATTTTCAAAAGATTTTATGTTCGAGCCTTTTAACGTAAGCTCTCCGATTTTTCCTAAATAAGTAGCCATAAAAAAACTATATCAGATTTATCGGCTTGTGTCTTTTTCTGTGCGATTTTCAGCTTTCAGTTTTTAGGTTCTCGTAATTTTTCTATTATTTTGTTTCCTTTTTCAAGTCTTTCTATCAAGTCCCAATGAAAATCCAGGTCTTGGTAAGAAAACAGGGGCGGAGGGGATAGTTTTCGCCTTGAGTTTGCTTCTTTTACGATTTCAAGAAGTTTTTCTTTTGAATCTTCAGCCGCCCGTGTAAAATCGGCTTCGTCCAAAAAAAGAAGATGATTTTCGCTGTCCGTGTTCATAACGAACGGAGGGGCGTAAAATTTTTCTACGTTCCGGATTTTTTTCGATCTTCCCGATGTGCAGGAAAATGTTTTTCCTCCGGAAAAAATGTGCCTTTTTATAGTAAAAGTTTTTTCTCCGTCGGAAAAAGAAGCTTCCAATTTTTCGTCAAAATTCATGTTCGTTTCCCAGTACCTTAGCCTGTAGCACGAATCTTCAAGTATTATATAAGAATATATGTTGCCGTTCGTTTTTGTTTCACTCATTCGAATCCCAAAAGAGGAATTTATTCCCTGCCAAAGCTCTCGGATTTCAGTGCTGCCATTTACCGCGCTTTCTTTCCCGTCGATATGAATCAAAAAATTAAGATAAAGTTTGTCGTTCGACAACGCCACAGGAATTTTTTGGAAAGTTTTCCCGTTGCTTTTTAAAACCATCTCGTATGTGCCGAAGCCCTTTCCTTCAGGGATTTCTGCAAAATCCGCGCTGACAATTGTCGGTTCTTTTGAACTTGCGGCGTTTCGTTCCCTTGTGCTTTCTTTTTCGAATCCCGGACTTTCGCTGGCTCTGTCAAAATACCATCCGTCATAAAGTTTTAGGACTATCGAAAAATCTCCGTTTTCTCCGATGAAAATATATCTGTTTTTTCCCTGCCATATTCCCGAAAATCCTTCAGGAACGGCTCCCCAAACCAGGAAAGAAAATGAAAAGAAAATCGCAAAAAAATGAATCTTCCGCATGGTTTTATTATCGAACTTTTTAAAGTTTTTTCTGAATAGATATTGACAGTTTCAATAGGTTAGCATAGACTAACCGCATAGTTAGTCTGTGCTAACGGATGAATTTTATGCATAAAAAATGCTGTTTGTTCTGCTTTTGGCTGAACAAAATGTATGTTTTTTTCCTGCGCAAAAACCTTGACTAGACTATGCGTAAAATGTATATATACAGAAACTGCGATGTTCGGCATCGGGAACTTTTTTAAGTTTCGAATTGTCTTATTGCAGAGAACTATAAAAAATGCGTTTACCGCATGATTTTCACGAGGAGGTTTCGATGAAAAAAACAGTAGTCTATTCGACAACAACAGGAAACACTGAGGCAATGGCTAACGCTATTGTAGATGGCGCAAAGGCAAACGGAGACGATGTATCTATTTTCACTGCGGATTCATCGGATAAGGATGCGGTTCTTGCCGCAGATATGATTTATTTGGGAAGTCCTGCAATGGGCGACGAGGTTCTTGAAGACACAATGGAAGATTTCTATGCAGGAATAGAATCTTCTCTTTCAGGAAAGAAAGTTGCGATATTCGGTTCATATGACTGGGGTGACGGTCAGTGGCTTCGTGACTGGGCTGAAAGGCTCAAGAATGCCGGCGCTCAGGTTGTAAACGGTGACGGTCTTATGGTAAATCTTACTCCTGAGGCTGACGGAATCGCTGAATGCGAGGCGCTCGGAAAACTATAATTTAGGCATCAATTTTGTTAGGCAGGAGAATGCAGTTTAAATCCTGCCGTCAAATCCATATCAACAAAAAAGTTCCCGCTTTTATCACGGAATTCTATAAGTACAAGCTCCTAGGTACAGAATTCCGTGTTTTTTTTGTCTTCATAGATTTATACTTTTTTTGAGAATCCCCAGCCAATGCATAGAACAATCAGAAATTTTACGTTATACTTTCGCAGTTTCAAACGAAATATTTTCAAAAGGAATTTATGCATGAGTTATAAGCCTGTAGATTCTAAAGCGGACTTCCCAAGGCAGGAAGAAGAGATTTTGAAATTCTGGAAAGAGAACGATACTTTCAAAAAGTCGGTTTCGAAGCGGGAGGGTGCGAAAGAATATGTTTTTTACGACGGTCCTCCGTTTGCAACTGGGCTTCCGCATTTCGGACATTTTATTCCGTCTACAATAAAGGACATAATTCCCAGATACAAGACGATGAAGGGTATGAAAGTCGAACGCCGGTTCGGCTGGGACTGCCACGGTCTTCCTGTCGAAAATCTTATAGAAAAGGAACTGGGCATAAACTCAAGGCACGAGATTGAAGAATTCGGAATAGATAATTTTAATGACAAATGCAAGGCTTCGGTTCTGAAATATACTGCAGAATGGCGGGAGACTATAACCCGCATGGGGCGTTGGGTCGACTTTGACAACGACTATAAAACTATGAGCCCCGACTACATGGAATCCATTTGGTGGGTGGCAAAAGAGCTTTGGAACAAAAATCTTATATACGAAGGAAAATACATTCTTCCGTATTGCCCAAGATGCGCAACAGTGCTTTCAACCCATGAACTTGCCCAAGGCTACAAGGAAAAGCAAGATCCTGCGGTTACAATAAAGTTCAGGGTGAAAAAAGCACCGCAAGGTATGGATGATTCTTCGTTGGCGGACGGAAACACGTATTTTCTTGCATGGACAACAACCCCGTGGACTTTGCCTTCAAATCTTGGTCTTTGTATGGGGCCTGACATTGATTATGTTAAGATTCTTGACAAAGAAAGCGGCGAAAAATATATCATTGCGGAGTCCAGAATCGGCGCCTACTACCGAAGCGAGGATGAATACGAAATAATCTATAAACGGAAGGGAAAGGATTTTGAAGGCGCACGATATGAGCCGATTTTCGGATATTTTTCATATCTTGAGGATGCTTCAAAATGTTCCGAGGCGACAGGAAAACCTTGTTCCGATGGGGCATTCAGGGTCTTCCTTGCAGATTTTGTTTCCACGGAAGACGGAACGGGCATTGTTCACACTGCGCCTGCGTTCGGCGAGGATGACAACAAGCTTTTTATCGGAACGGGAATCCCCGACGTTGAACCCATAGACGCGGAATGCAAGTTCACTAAAGAAGTTTTTGATTACGAAGGACGTTTTGTAAAAGACTGCGACAAGGACATAATGGATCGCCTTAAAAAAGAAGGAAAACTTGTAAAGCGCGATACCGTTCTTCACCAATATCCGCATTGCTGGCGATGTGCGTCTCCGCTTATTTACAGGGGCATAGGTTCCTGGTTCGTAAAAGTCCAGGATTACCACGATAAACTTCTGAATGCTAACGGAAAGATAAAATGGCAGCCGGCTCACATAAAAGACGGCCGTTTTGGAAAATGGCTTTCCGGAGCCAGGGACTGGGCTGTAAGCCGCAACCGCTATTGGGGAAATCCGATTCCGATTTGGAGATGCGAAAATCCCGACTGCCGGAATGCAATTTGCGTCGGAAGCAGAAAAGAACTTCAGGAACTTTCAGGAATTTATCCTGACGACCTTCATAAACATTTTGTAGATAAAATAGAGTTTCCGTGCAAAAAATGCGGAAACACTATGAGGCGAATTGCCGAAGTTTTTGACTGCTGGTTTGAATCGGGGAGCATGCCGTACGCTCAGCACCACTATCCGTTTGAAAACAAGGAATATTTTGAAAGTCATTTTCCTGCGGATTTCATTTCAGAAGGCTTGGATCAGACAAGAGGCTGGTTTTACACGCTTACAGTTCTGTCTTCCCATCTTTTTGATGAACCTGCTTTTCAAAACTGCATAGTGAACGGACTTGTGCTTGCATCCGACGGGCGGAAGATGTCCAAGTCTCAAAGAAACTACACCGACCCGGTTGAATCTATAAATAAATTCGGCGCGGATGCCTTGAGGCTTTTTTTGATTCATTCCGCGGTTGTAAAAGCTGACGACCTTCGTTACAGCGACGAGGGAGTGCGGGATGTAATAAAAAACATAATCCTTCCGCTTTGGAATTCGTACAGTTTCTTTGTTACGTACGCAAACATAGATAATGCCGAACCGTCCGGTCATCTTTTTGACGAAAAACTTCCTTCAAATCCGCTGGATGCATGGCTGATTTCAATTACGCAGAAACTTGTTGATGATGTTACCAAAGCGCTTGACGGATACGATTTGAGCGGAGCTGTAGATCCGATTGTGAAGTTCATAGACGAGATGAATAACTGGTACATAAGAAGATCCAGAAGGCGTTTTTGGAAGAGCGAGAATGATTCCGATAAAAAAGAGGCGTACGAAGCTTTGTATATTGCGTTGAAAACGTTCAGCCAGGTGGCGTCCCCTTTCATTCCGTTCATAACCGAAACCATTTGGCAGAATCTTAGAACTGAAGGCGACGAGGAATCCGTGCATCTTTCAGATTATCCTTTGAGTAACGAAAAATGGCGCAACGAGGAACTTGAGTTTAAAATGGCGACTGTTCAGAAGGCGGTTTCAATGGGACGCTCTTTGCGGAATACGTTCAATTTGAAAAACCGTCAGCCGCTTTCGTCCGTGGCATTGGTGACTAAAAACGAAAGTGAAAAACGCGTGCTTGCCGAGATGGAAGATTCTATCCGCGAGGAGCTGAACGTAAAAAAAGTCGAATTCCACGACCGCGAAGACGAGCTTGTTGAATACAGGTGCAAAGCCAATTTCAAAGTTCTCGGAAAAGAACTTGGAGCCAGAATGAAGAATGCCGCGGCAAGCATTCAGGCTTTGAGTTCCGAGCAGATTCAGTCGATTCTTGAGGGCACAAAACTTTCAATCGATGTTGACGGAATTTCTGTGGAACTTGATTCTGAAAAAATTCTTGTGGACAGGCTTGAAAAAGACGAACTTAAGGTTTTGAACGACGGACCTCTTACGGTAGGACTTGATTCAAAAATAACGGACGACCTTCGAAAAGAAGGATATGTCCGGGATTTGATTCGGGGAATCCAAAACCTGCGAAAAGAAAGTTTGCTTGACGTAACGGACAGGATAAAACTTTCCGTGTCCGGGGATGATGAGCTTTCAGAGGCATTCGGAAAATTCAGCGATTTTATTGCAAGCGAAACTCTTTCCGTTTCGATGGAATTTAAGCCTTCTTTGCAGGGCGGAACGGAAATCGAAGCCGACGACAAAAAATGGAGCATTGTCATTGAAAAAGCATAAAAATTTAAATAAGGTGATTATATTTTTAATCACCTTATTTTTTGCGTTTTTTACAAACTTTATATGTTCGTGTAAGTCAAGTCCGCCTCTTGTTGATTCTGTAAATCCGCTTGAACTGCTTGACGGAGAAAGCCACTTTTTCATGACTATTCCTTATTCCGTAGATCCGTCTTTAATTTCAACTTTGATAGAAAAAAATGTGGATGGAATTACAAGTGAGGAAGCCCGCACGGTTGCAAGGCGTGTGAGTGTTCTGCACGTAGGGCTTATAAGGTCAAGAAAATCGATAGATTTTCAGATTGCAGGAAAAGTTGATTTTCCTTCAATTGCCGTAAAAAAAGTTTTTTCAAAGAAGAACGGTTTTACTGAAAAAAAGATTGATTTTCGAGATGGGGCAGGGTTTCCTTTTTTGTATTCGCTTTTTAAAAAGGACGGACTTGAAATGGCGTTTCCGTCCGAGCGGATTGCGCTTTTTGGGCGGGGCGTTCCAAAGATGGTGGAAACTTACCATGCAAAACTGAACGGAATTCCGCAGGAAGTTTCATCTTCTCTTCCCGATGAGATTTTTTCTTTTCTTAATTCGGCAGAAGAGGAATCTTGCATGAAATTCTATGCTTCAAAGCCGCAGAATTTTCTTTCTATGCTCACGGGCGCAAATCTTTCTTTTAAGCTTTCGTATGTGCGCGGAACGATGATGCAAGATCCTTTTACAAGGGAACAATATTTAATGAACCTGGAATTTGAGTTTAAAGATCCCAGGTTCATTCCTGTGGCTAAGGGGGTGCTTTCCGTGGCGTTCGGACTTACGGATTCGGAAGTTTTCCTTCAGAGTCCGACAAATCTAAGAATATCAAACATAAAAATAGGAAAAGAGCCTCTGTATAGGCTTCTAATCATAAAATAGGTCAAGATGAGGTTTGCGTCGCAGACCTTAAAACGTAAACTGCGGATTGCAGAAGACTAAAAGTATACGGGAGTATGTGATGACAGATGATAAGGTAATGCTTAAAGCAGAAGATTTGGACGGATACCTTACGGAAAACGATATGAGGGAACTTAATCGCCTCGATGAGATGTTCAATGAGACGATGAAATATTTCTCTCCGATGAACAAAGAAAAAATAATAGAAGGATACGACAAGATGGGACATGAAATGCAGAAAATATGTTCATCCCATCCGAACATAAAGGTATACTCGTTTGAGACCGAAGAAGGCGCTCATGCCGAGGCAAGCCGTGTTATTTCCAAACTCAGGAACATAGAAACCGGTCATCAGGAATTCATGTACTACAGCCAGCGGGCAAACGAAATGCTTTTCAGAATGGCATACACGGATAAGCCCTGCGGAAAAAAAGGACATATAATCGTGAAGACGCCCGTGGATTTTCCCGCACAGAACTATGCTGTCCACAAAATCCCGAACATTGACGACCACATAGAAAACACTGTAATGTGCGTGATGCTCAGAGGCGCGCTTCTTCCAAGCATGATCATATCAAAAGAGATTGAGGAATATTCGTCGCACGGATACATAACTCCGTTCGCCCTTTTTAAAATCAGCAGAAACGATTCGAAAATCGAATCTAACATGGAATACATCCTCGACCTCAAAAAATCGTTTTTCGACCTTGGACAACTGGACGGAAAAGATTTGATTTTCGCAGATCCGATGAACGCCACAGGAGGTTCTCTTGTAACCGTTGTAAAATACCTCCAGTCGCAGGGAGTCCGCCCAAAATCCATCGCATTTTTCAATACCATATCAACGCTTAAAGGCTCTATACGTGTAACAAGGGCTTTGGATAACTGTACCTGCTATACCCTGTGGCTTGATCCTGTGATGAACGAAAAGGCATACATAATGCCGGGGCTTGGAGATGCCGGCGACAGGCTGAACGGAGCGGACAAAAAAGACCATCCACGGAACATTATGCAGCTCATAGCGGATTACGGGCATAACATCTCATGCCTTTACCGTTCGCAGTTGTTCGAGATTGAAAAGACAGTATTGGGCTAGACGGAATTTTTGTAAAATGAAAAAGGTCTGCTTCATTGTACCTTTCATAATGTTGTCCGCCTCATTTTTGTTTTTCTCCTGCGCCACGTCCTTTCATCTTCCCGTTCCCGGAGAATCAAGGGTAATCCGCTCTTCAATCTATTCGGAATACATGACAATAGCGGACGCTTACAGCGAGCTTAAAAAATATGACAAGGCATCCCAATATTACGAGCTTGCAAAAAAAAACAAGAGCCTTTACTGGACAGCGACTTACAGCCAGGCCCGATGCAATGTTCTGAACGGAAAATACGATGAGGCTCTTTTAGCATACGAAGAACTTCTTGCACGGGACGGCGAAAACCTGAGCCTTATGATGTCCATGGCTTATCTTTACGCTGTCACGGGAGACGTAGAAAAGGCGGAAAAAACATATTCCGAACTCTGGGAAAAAAATCCCGACAATCCAGATGTGCTTGTAAACTATATAAGCGTTCTTTTTGCATCGAAAAATATCGCCGAGGCTGAATCCAAGGTGGCGGAACTCAAGGAAAAATTTCCCGGAAGCAAGAGCGTTTCCGATTTTGAGACAAAACTCAAGGAACTTGAGAAAAAATCCGAGCAAAAAGAAAACGGTTCTGTTTCAGGCGAAAAACCTGCACCTGAAAAAAACGGTGGAAAAATCTAGGTCAGTCGTTTTTTCTGTTCTTTATGAATTCCATGTACTTTCCGATGTCCACATGAAATGCGGTTACACGGCTTTTTCCGTCTTCCATGGATCTTCTAAGAGCTTCCTCCGCTTCCGTAAGAAGCCTTTCGTTTGAAAGAATCCTTCCGGAACGGCTTGAGATTCCAGAAAAACAGGGCGTGTTTTCGCCTTCGAATAATTCGTTTATGTTCTGAAGGAGTTTTTCCGCATAGATTTCGGCGTCTTTCACGGACATGTCTTTTCTTATAAGCGCAAAACCGTCTTCCTTGTAGTCAAAAATAAGGTTTCTGAACGGATTTTCGCCAAGGACAAAATCCGCGATTTTTCTGATGTTTTCCTCGGCGGAAATATTTAAAATCCTTACAAGGATAAGGGAAAGTTCCTGCTCTCCGGAGGCGGAGCGTACAAGTTCGTTTTCAAGGCGACCTTTTAGCTGGCTTTCATTCAAAAATCCCGTCCTTACGGAAAAAATATCTTTTGCTTCGTTTTGTTCTTCTTTTTCTTCAGAATCCTCTTCCTGTATTGGCGTTGAAGGAATTTCGTATTCTTTTTCCGTGTCCGAAACGCTGGAATTTTCATAAATCATTTTATTTTCGTTTGAAATTCCGTCTTTCTCGCTGATTTTTTCTTCGCCTTCAGAAAAAGCGTCTTCTTCAACTGAATTTTCATTCGGTTCTAAAGAAACTTCCTCGTTTTCATTTAAAGAGTCGTTGGCTTCGCTTTCGGAAGTCGTAAGATTTTCCGCGTCTTTTTTTGCGGTCAGCGTAAAATAAAAAATAAGTACCAGCGAAAAAATCGTTCCGATCAATATGACGATGAAAGAAAACCTTGCGTAGCGGAAAATCACTGAAGGCCGCAGTTTGTATATGGCAAGGACCGAAGTGTATGTTCCATCGTTCGATTTTATGGTCTTTCTGTAGACTTTCACAAGCGGCGTTGAATAAGAATCCTTTGCTCCTTCGTTCGGATACGAAAAAACGGGCTTTCCGTCTTTTTCGATGTAGATTGCTTCGTAGCCGTCAAGATCCTTGAAAACGTGCGAAAAATCCAGTCTGTCTCCGTTACGTTCAATCGAATCCGTTACAAATCCGTATGCTCTTTCGGCTCTTGCGTCTCCGTGAAAATATTCGTTTGCCATGTTGTAGAAGAAAAATCCGATGCAGAAGGCAAAGATTGCGGAAATAATTATAGTGTAAACAGTTATGCTTTTTCTTTTCATTTCCTAAGTATATCGTGTAACATCTTCAAAGGCAAGTTTCATGGCTTTGTCGAACGGAATGTTCATGGAAAATTCGATGTGCGATATGTATGGAAGAACGGCTTTTACCAAAGGAAAATCAAGCAGTTCCTCCGTTCCTATGCCTTTTTTTTCAAGGATTTCAATGTCTTTTTTTATGAACGAAGAAAAACTGTTGTAGTCGAACGCAGCTTTTTCAGATTCCGGATTTCCTTTTCCATGTATGTGATATACAAAATCTTCAAAGGAAGAATCAAGGGCGGATTTTTTCATATATGAGATAAAGGATGACTTGTATGAATCAAGGAGTTCCGTGGTAGCCGTGTTTTTGGAAAGTTTTATAAGAGCTGACCTGAACAGGAGTTTTACGAAATTTTCTTCGTATGTTTTTGTTCGGTTTGAAGGAAACAGAAAGTTTTTTTCAAGGTATGTCCCTTTTGCGTAAGATTTTCCGTTCGAGTACGAAAAATCCGCTCCGAAAATCAAAATATCTTTGAAACCCGATTTTATCGCGAAATCCAATGCGCAAATCGTAACAGTTCCGGCTCCGCTTTCGATGCCGATGAAGCATTTTTTTTCTTGGGTGTTTTCGGCGTATGATGAAAGCGGATGCCCTGATTTTGCGAAAATCACATTGTTTCCGCTGTGCAATGCACTTCTTACTGAAGACGGATTTGCCTGAAGGTCAAATACAAAAAGGGTGTTTTTTTGGAATCCTGAAAGAAAATGCGTGTGTGATACAAACTGTCCGTCAAGTGAGAATACAGCGTCGCAGAAAACGCCGTTTTTTTTGAGCGAAGGGTAGGCGGTGTCCGTGGAGATTATGTATAGATTTTTTTTGTTCCGCCTTAGAAAATCAATTTTTGTTTCAAGCGAAGGTCCTGCGGCTATTACTGCCGCCGTTTTTGTGTTGTCGATGTCAAAAAAAACTTCCGATTTTGCAGCTTTTAGGTTCTTTAAAATATTGTGCTGCCATATTTTTCCGAACCTGCACTGGGTTGAAAAATCTATCGAAATTTCTTTAAGAGCGGATTTTATCGTGTCTCTGAGTTTTGCGCTTTTCTCTTTGTTTTCATCAAGCCAAGGTCTGTATTCGATGAGCGAAAATTTTCTATGCAGCGCAGGAATATAGTTTTGAAGAAGGCACTCTCTTGCTTTTTCGATGTTGCAGATTAAAACCATCTTGTCGCTAAAAAGCGCTTTGCAAAAATCAACGTTTTCTTTAAGAAATTTTATGTCTTCCTCGGAATTTTCTACAACCATGATTTTTGCATTTGGATATTTTTTTCTTATCGCAGCGACGTGGTAGCCTCCGCATAGCCCCGGAATAACAAAGAATGACGCTTCGTCTATAGATGAAGCGAACGATTCAGCCTCTTTTTCAGGGTCGTATTTTGAGGCGGACGGTTTTCCGCTTTTGAAAACCGGAATTATTTTTCCGCTTTTGCTTTTAATCGTTCCGCCGTATGTCATGTTCCGCTACCTATAATCCGGACTACGCTTGAAAAAAAAGCGTCTTTTTTTTCATCGATATTTTTTTTCATCTTTTTTATTGCATCCTCGTCCTTCAGTTTTTCCATGAAAATATGCTCCGCCTTGAATATGCTTTTTTCGAATTCGGCGGATTTTTCTGCGTTCGAGATGAAATCTCTTATGATTTTTTTCGTAACGGATTTTTTTCCATCGTCTATCATTGGATTTTCGATGATTTTTATGCGCCCTGTTTTTGTGCGTAGGCTTTCTAGGTAACGTTCAAAATACGAAAAATCCACGTCCTTTATTTTCCCAAGACTGTGCCTGTATTTGTAGTTGTCGGATAGCCTGAAAAATCTTTCGCAGAAAATTTTTGATACAGAACTGAACCAGTTTCTGTAGATTTCAAGGCTGTTCGAGCCGAACCTTTCTGCGGAAAGGCGAGATTCGCGGTTGTGTATGCGGTTTTCGTTTTTGGCTGAGTTTCCTTCGTTTCTGTTAGGCATTGCGTGCTGATTTCCGGGCGCGCTTTCCAAATCAAGTCCGCACGCAAAAATTTTTCCGCTTGTAAGCGAAAGTGAAAGAAAAGCCATCGTGCCGCTTACCGTTCCGTTTCGTTTTGCGGAGATGAACGGAATATTCAGTTTTTCAAAAATCTTTTTTGTCAAAAAAGAAGCGTAGCCGTCGTCGTACAAAAGAGGTAGAATTTTTGAAGTTTCCGTAAGTTTTTTGGGAAATGCGGCTTCGTTTGTAAGTGCTACGGGAAAATTGTAGCGTCTGTCATATTCAAGATGATTTTTTGCCCAGAATCCCCCGTCGGTCGAGAGCGCAAGGTCAGGAACGATTCCGTTTTTTAAAAGAACCGATATGGCCGAAGACGCCGCTATAAGGAAAAAGCGTTCCCTGTTTTTTGAAAGAAACGGAAGCGCGCCTTCAAGACTCGGACCGCTTGCGCACATTACTATCGGTTCGTTTCCACTTTTGATTCGGCACGTTTTTTTTAGCCGGATATTGAATATAATCGAATTTTTAAACCACCTTTTTGAAAAGTAACTTTCGGTCAGAAAAGAAGTCTTTGATTTTTCGATTATTTTTTTTACTGAACAGGAAAACGCTTTCATTTCAGATGAAAATATTTTTACCGACGGCTGCCATTCCAAAAAGAGGGCGGAGCATAGTTCGCTTTCGCCTAGTGCATCATATAGTTTTTCTTCGAACTCAAGCGGATTTTCTTTTCTGAAATGAAATACGCCTGAAAAAAACTTGTCGTATGTGGAAAAGTCATCCACAAATCTGACCGCAAATATTTCGATTCCGGGAAAACGTTTTTTCAAAGGTTCTGCGCAATAAGAAATGCCCGGCTCTATAATAAAAACTTTTGACGGTTTGAAGTCTATGTTTATTGCGCTCACAAAACGTTCCGCTTCCAGTTCAGGATTATAGGAAGAGTGCATTGTGAGACCGTTTATTCTGCAAGTTTTTGAGCCGTTTTTTGCTTCGCTAAATTTTATTTCGTACATAAAAAATGGGCTGTTTTTACACAGCCCACCGATTTTAACAGATTAATTTACATCATGAAAGCCCAAGTTCGGAAAACAGTTTTTTGTACGTTACGAACTGCTCTGATTTTGCAAATTCCATTATTTTGTCTTCCGGAAGATTTTCAAGCAACTGATCCATGTAAAGAAGAACGGATTTTATATCCGACTTTATATCGTCAGGAAGTGTTCCGCTTTCTGACGCTTTTTCTTCGGAAATGGATGCCGTTTCGGAAGGTTCCCGTTCCGTGTCCGTTAAAGGCTCTTCGAAAGCTGCGGCAGGCTCTTCCGCAGGGATAGGCGCGTCAATTGTATCGACGATAGCGTTTTCGTCTTTTGCAAGATATTCAACATTTTCGTCGGTGATTGCATCTTCCACTGCCGGCGGCTCTTCCATAATATCGTCGATAAACGGATCTCTTATTTTTTCCGTTTCATCGATTTTTACAGATTCCATGAAATCTGAGGAGTTTGAATCCACCATTATGTCGTCGGCATTCTCAGAAATTTCTTCGGGAAGAATTTCGTCCACCTTGGGAATATTGATTTCTTCAGGAAGTGAATCTTCCGGCATTATCTCAAGGTTGGGTTCTTCCGTTTCAGGTTCCATTCCAAGGCTCAAGCCGGAATCCGGTTCCTCTTCTGCACCGAACGGAACTTCGCTTCCCGGCTCGGTTTCAAATACGTCCGTAACCTGCGGCTCTTCAAGAGACGGAACTTCCTCTTCCATAATGCCGCTTTCTTCCGAGAGCGGGGCAGGTGCGGAATATAAAGAATCATCGAATGCAGGCTCGTCTATTATGTCGTCGGGAATTGTTTCAGGAATATCGGACGCAGACGCTGCTTCGTCGGAAAGCTCTTCGTTTTCTTCGAAAGCTTGCGGTTTTGCAGGTTCGCTCTTGATTTCTTCCTGCATTCCAAAATCCTCTGTGGGAGACATTTCGACAAAATCGTCGGAAACGGAAACTTCCGGCTCCGAGCTCAAATCTGCCGAAACGGAAGGCTCTGAAAAACTGTCGGAAAAATCGACGGAATCCGGTTCCGGTTCAGATTTGACTTCGCCTATTTCGAAAACGGGTTCCGCACCGATAGTCTCCGAGGCGTCATAGGAACCCGAATAGGCAGCATCCTCGGAATTCGCCGGCTCAGGCTCTATTTCTTCTTTTTCTTGAGGCATATCGAATGGAGTTTCCGCCAGAGGCTCTGGAGCTTTTATGGACGTTTCTTCTTCAATGGCGCCTTCCGCGGAATCTTTTGTTTCTGCGTCGGGAGAAACATTTTCCACGACTTCTTCGGTGAAGTCAGCGGAATTCATTATGTTTGAAAGCTCGTCGCCTGAAAGGGCTATAGTTTCGTCTTCATCGCTGTTTCCGAAGAATCCTGAAGGCTCTTCCGTAGCGGGAGTTTCTATTTCCGCCTCATTTTCCTGCGTGGCGCAAGAAGGTAGGGCGTTCTCGATAGAACTCTTTTCTCGCAGTTCTGCAAAATCGTTTTTGAGATTTGAAATCTCGTCTTTCAATCCTGATAAATCCGAAATGATTCGTTCTAAAAGTTCATTGTTTATTGCTGTGTTTTCCGTAGTCGTCTCCTTTTCCTCTGCCTTTGCATCGGTCTTGATTTCTTTTATTACGGGGGCGGATGAAACCTCGTCATCTTCAGTTATAGCTAAATCATAATCTATCACAGTCTGCTTTGGGGCTGCATGGCTTTCTCCGCCCGTTCCGAATTCCGTAAGGTCTACGTCTTCCGATTCGACGGACGAACTTATTGCTTTTGCGGCGGCATCCGCGGTCGCGGCGTCGCTTTCTGCCATGCTGAAATCGTCCAAGGAGATTTCTTCCATCGCACCTGTGTCTATCGATGAAAAATCAACTTTTTTTTCGGGAACTGATTCTTCCGGTTCAGGCTCGCTTTCGTAGTCAGAATCATAGTCCGTCTCTTCAGAAATTTCTTCCGTCTGAACCTCGTCTTCCTTAGGCGTGTTAAAATTAAGGCTTATGTCAAGAGCCTCGTCGTTTGCAACATCGTCTTCTTTTTCGGAACTTGAAGAAGAGCCGAAATCGTCTCCGTCAAGAAAGTCGTCAAGCGAAATCTCCTCGCTTGAGCCTGAAGAGTCTCCTACAAAACTGTCAAGGTCTATTTCCTCTGTGTTTTCTGAAGAACCCGGCATTCCGGAAGCAGAATCGTCAAGAAAATCGTCCAATGAAATGTCGCTTGAAAGTTCTATGTTTCCGTCGTCGTTTTTGCTTTCTTCTTCGGTAAAAGGATTGTCTTTAAGCTCGTCCGACTCAATTGGCTCAGGAATGTCTGAAAAATCGGGAAGATCGAAATCTTCTTCGATTATATTTGAGGTTTTTTCTTCTGTTTCCGGGATAATCGTGTCTTCATTGGAATCCTGGGGAGGTCTTTTTACCCATACCCCATAACTGTCCAATTCGTTTGTGTTTCCTGTCGGGTTATCCATAAAAACTTCCTCTTTGGCTTTGGCGTTCCTTCTTTCAATTATCGGCAGAAATAACGTAAGCAATAGCACTTTCTTTAGAATTATAGTTGATTATATCATATATTTTCACTTTAAGAAAACAAAAAGATATGCCGATAATCAGTCCATAATGAAAGGTATCAAGTTCTTGATAGCGATTTTCATAGCTACATTCGCTTATGTGTCAATTTCGTTCTTTGCAGGAAGTAGCGGGCTATGGGCGTATAGTCAACTTGTTGAACAGAAAAAGGAAATCGCAAGAAGGACGGACTCTATCCAGGCAATCAACAATGAACTTAGGCTTGAATACAACGCTCTTTTGAAAGACGAGGACGTTATAGCCGCCTACGCTAGAAAACTCGACTATGTTTCCGACGGGGAAAAACTTGTAAAAATTTCAGGGCTAAAACCATACCAAGGAACGCTTTACGATACAGGAACCGCCACAAAGCACAAAGAGGGTACTTTCTTTTCCGAGGCTTTGTGCAAAATCCTTTCGCTTTCGATAGGACTTCTTTCGCTTTTCATAATGTTTCTTTTTGACCTTGGAAGAGGAAACTTCAATCGTCCCAAAAAACGCAGAACCATAAAGGAGATTCCGATATATGAAGTGCCTCAAATCTGACGAAGGTTCTACAAAAATTGCCGGAAACCTGCTCAAAGAAGGGAAGGTGCTTATCCTTCCAACGGACACCGTATACGGTTTTTCAGGAATCATAGGAAAGACAGAAGACCTTATAAGAAAAATAAAGGGTAGAAAAGAGGATAAGCCGTTCATCGTTCTTTTGTCCGAACCTTCAAAACTAAAAGAACTTTCAGACGACACGATTCCCGAAAATCTTCTGAAATTCTGGCCCGGACCTCTTACGGTAATAGTCCGCTCAAAAATCGACCCCTTGTCCACAGTTGCCGTTAGATGCCCCGGAGATCCGTGGCTAAGGGATGTTATCGCATTTGCGGGAAAACCTATATATTCCACGAGCGTAAACCGAAGCGGAATGCCTTTGCTTGCAATTCAAAAAGAAATCCTTGACGAGTTTGAGGACGAAGTTTCGCTTGTGGTGCTTGACGGGGATTTAAAAAATCCTGTACCTTCCACAATCGTCTCTCTTTGCGAAGGCGGCTTCAATGTGATAAGAAAGGGCGCGCTGGAACTTTAGTTTGCCTTGTGCCACACGACACGAACCGTTCCCTGTGTCGGAAAACTTTCTTCATTCTTTTGGACGAGCGTGCTTTTTGTTCCTTCCATTACGTTTTCTTCGGTGAGCCTCAGCCTGTATTCAATCGGAAGGGCGGAGACGGCGGCTTCGACCGCCATGCTTCTTGGAAGCTCAGGATAGTACGAGGCGTTTGAATGGCTTGTCTGCCTTACGGTTACGGTTTTTGAGCCGTCATTTTCGGAAAAGATTCCTATCGCCACGTTCATGGAAGCCCCGTTTTTTAATATTATGAAGCCGCGTCCGCCTTTGAGTATTATTATCTTGTCTATGGATTCCTCTCCGCTCCATGTTCCGGATATGTTTTCGGTTGATACCGAAGGAAGCGCAGATTTTTCAATTTTTTTCGAGGCGATGTCGTGCGGTTTTTCATAAGATGAAAGGTCGGTGAAGATTCCTTTTATGGACGATTTTGAGTCCATAAGGATTTTGTAATAGGAATCGTATTCTTTTTTGAAACTTGAGATTTTTTCGCTTGTGTTGTCCTTCAAAAATAGGGTGCAGTTCCATTTGCTTAGAGCATCGCCTTTGCGTTTTATTTCAACGTAGAAACTCACCGCCTTGGGCGACTTCATCGAAAAATCTATGCCGTCGGGGGAAGCGTGCGAGTCCGAGCCTAAGAGCCTCCTGTCGTTCAGCATAAGGTCCATTTCCGTAAGCTGAGTGTAGAAAAGATCTTCGGTCATCTTGAGCATATTCTTGTCTGCGTCGGGGGAGAACACTCCGTAGTAGTCGACTTCCGTTCCTTGGGAAAAACTGCCTTGAACGCACGCAAGGATTACCGTGAGGAAAAACGCCTTTCTAAATTCGGAAAACTTTCTCAAAAATTACTCCAGTTCTTTTCTGAACGCCCTTTGGATTTGGCGGTCAACATCACGTTCCTTTATGGCTTCACGTTTGTCGAAAAGTTTTTTTCCCTTGCAAAGACCGAGTGTCGTTTTTACTCTTCCGTTTTTCAGGTAAAAATCGAGAGGCACAAGAGTGTAGCCTTTTTCTTCGGTTTTTCTTTCAAGTCTTTTTATTTCCGCCCTGTGCAGAAGAAGTTTTTTCGGTCTTTCAGGATTATGGTTAAAGACGGAAGAGTACGAATACTCCGATATATGAAGGTTTTTCACATAAACTTCGCCGTTTATAATTTCGGCAAAAGCGTCCGGAAACGAAATAGCTCCGTTTTTCACGGATTTAACTTCCGTTCCTTCCAAAGCGATTCCACATTCGATTTTCTCTTCGATAAAATAATTGAATCTTGCCTGCCTGTTTTCGGCGATGATTTTTCTGTCTTCACCCATGCCGACTGATTATATTCCATAGTTTAATCGGTGGCAATATTTTGCGCTTTTTCTTAGGATTTTGAAAACCGTCTGACAGAAAAAAGATTTGTTTTGATTTTTCGTTTAATTTTGTTGCGCCCACGGAAAAGTTGAAAGCAAACTTCATTTGTGGTACTCTTTTTTGCATGAACAAAGAACTGTACGACCTTTCGTTCCAGGTCAGGATGGCGTTTAAAAAAAAGATTCTTTCGATTTTTTCGTTTCTGATATTCACAAGTGTAGCGATAAACCTGATTCTTCATTTTCTTGTTTTTCCTGTGCGTGAAAAATCCGTCTCCATGCAGCCTGACATTCCTCCTTCAGCGATGGTTTTCTTTTCTCCGCTTGCAAAGACCTACAGAAGGGGGAGCGTGGTTCTTGTGCACCAAATGGAAGGTCTTGAGGTTTCCAAAACGATGAAGTTTCTTGACCGGGCGGTTGGATTTTTTACCGCAAGGCAGGTGTCGATTGTAAACTCTAAGCACTGGATGGGTTCTTCTTTCCAGATAAGAAGAATCCTTGCCCTTCCGGGAGACAGCATTTTTATGAAGGATCACGTTCTTTACATAAAACCCAAAGGAAGCGATTTTCCTCTTACTGAATTCGAACTTCTTGAAAGCCCTTACAATGTTTCCATAGCGGCATCTCCTGCGTTTTGGGATAGTTCCGTCGGCGTCAAAGGCTCTTTCGACGAAATTACGCTTTCGGACGACGAGTATTATGTTCTTGCCGACAACAGGAATTCCAGCGTGGACTCAAGGCTTTGGGGACCTGTAAAAAAAGAGAACATAAAAGCTGTCGCCTTGCTGGAATATTTCCCGTTTAGGAAATTAAGGCTTTTCCGCTGACGGGCGTTTGATGCAGAGCCTGTACATACACATTCCTTTCTGCAAGTCAAAGTGTTCATACTGCGATTTTTTCAGCATAAAATCTCTTTCTTCTTCGTTTGTTGATGCGTATGTAAACGCCCTTTGCAATGAGATTTCTTTCAGGCTCGACGATTTTCGAATATATCGTCTTTCATCGGTTTACATTGGAGGCGGAACTCCGAGCGTCCTTTCCGATGAAAACATAAGAAAAATAGCCTGTGTCCTTTACTCAAAAATCGATGGGGCGACCGAGTTTTCCATCGAAGTAAATCCCGACGACATTACTAATGATAAACTTTCTCTTTACGCCGATTCCGGAATAAACCGCATTTCCATTGGAATCCAGGCGTTGGAAGACGGAGCGCTTAAATGTGTGGGTAGGCGGAGCGACACAAAAAAGAACATCGACGCTTTGGCTCTTATTTCAAACGAATGGAAAGGAGATTTTTCCGCCGACATGATAGCGGCTCTTCCGCATCAGAAAAAAGATGATTTTCTAGAAGGTCTTAAAACATTGTTTTCTTTCAATCCCTCGCACATATCAATGTATTCGCTTACGTTCGAGGAAGGCACAAAACTGTACTCGGATTTGACGGAAAGACGTTTTTCATACGATTTTGATTTTGCGGACGAAATGTGGATTTCCGGAAGAGATTTCCTTTTGGAAAACGGATTTGAGCAGTACGAAATCTCCAATTTTTATCGAAAAAACGGAGGGAAAAAATGCGCCCATAATCTCTGTTACTGGAACATGGAAGATTATGCTGCTGCAGGAAGCGGAGGGACGGGTTCAATCTATAAAAATCCTTCGTTCAGGTACACGAACACAACCGACATCAAGAGCTATATTGATTTTTGGGGAAAAAGTTCCGACTTTTCAGGACACAGACTTTATGAAACGACTGAAAATCTTTCCGAAGAGACGCTGATTTTTGAATATTTCATGATGGGTTTAAGAAAAGGCGAGGGCGTGTCTCTTTTCGATTTCAGGGAACGCTTCAAAAAAGATATTCCTAAAAAAGTCAAACTTTCGATGGAAAAATGGATTTTAGACGGAAAGGCGAAAAAGGAAATCTGCGGCGGGGAAGAAAGGTTTTTCTTGAACAAGGACGGTCTTCTGTTCCTGAACAGGTTCTTGGAGGAAATCCTTTAAGGAATCTTTCATTCAATCGGGATTGTGAGGATGAACGCCGTTCCTTCTCCGACATTGGATTCTACGTCTATCTTCCAGCCGTGTATGTCGATTACGTTTTTTACCACTGAAAGCCCGATTCCCATTCCTTCTTCCTGGCGGCTTGTCGTTCCTCTGTAGAACAGGTCGAATATGTTTTTAAGTTCCTCTTTTTCAATGCCGCATCCGGTATCGATGATTTTAAGCGTCACGGATTTTTCTTCGCTTTTTGCCGTTATTGTTATGGAGTCTCCGTCTTTTGTGTAGCGGAGGGCATTGCTGAAAAGATTGTCAAGAACCCTATGGATTTGCTGCGGATTCATCATCGTCCTTGCGTCTTCCGGAACGTCTATGCTGAAAAAGACCTCTCTTTTGAACACGGTGCCTGTCGTCGCGGAATTTTTCGCAAATCCCATAAGGAGAGGCTGCAGGGCGACGCTTTCCATGTTCCTTTTCCATTCGTCCGTAGAAAGTTTTTCGTAGTCTATGAGGGTGTCCACCATGGATTCGAGCTGGTTCGTTTTTTCTATGATTATGTCCATCGCCTTTTTCTTTTCATCAGTGGTGTCAAGCATACCGTCAGCCATCGCTTCCGAGTAGCCTTTTATTACGGCGATAGGTGTCCTTAGGTCGTGGCTGATTCCCATCACGAACATCGATTTTCTTTGCTGGGCATCTTTTAGGGATATCCTCATCCGCTCAAGACTTTCGCTCATCGATGTGATTTCGTTTTTCTTTTTTTTGTGTATTTCTATTTTTGTCTCAAGTTCGCCGTCCGCTATCTTCTGCGTCTGATTTTCCAAAAGCGAAAGGGAATAGAAAAGAGAGCGTGAGATTGCAAGTATCATTGAAACTATGAAGACTATGAATATGGAGACAAGACAAAGGAGAATCCTTGATATTTGCCTGATCCGTATGTGCCTGTCTTTATCCAGCCGGCTTATGAGGAACACTCTTTGCTCGGAAGTTCCCAACGGCGGAGTCTCGAACTGGTAGAAATATTCTCCGCTGGTTTCCTTTATGAAAGTCCATATTTGTTTTTCCGTGACCCTTGTCCATTCGTGGATTTCAGGGAACGTGGAAGCGACGACTATGTTCTGCGCTATGAGGCAGGCCTGCTTTTCCTTTGGGACTGTGGCTATCGCCTCCCGGATTATTTTCCAGTCCGTATCGGAAAGAAGAAGTCCGTCCATGTCTCGAAGCCGTTTTGAGCCTTTGTCAAAGACCCGCTTTGCCGATGAAATGTTGGGAATCGCAATCGCAAATGATACGGACAGTAACGGCAGGATTATTATGGCCGCTATGAAAAGGTTCAACTGCTTTCTGATTGTCATAGTTGTTCCCGAACTTTAGCTTGAGATTGCTTCTTTGGAAAACCTGTAGCCTTGACCGAATTCTGTCTTTATGAAGATAGGGTTTCCGGAGTCGATTTCTATTTTTTTCCTGAGCCGTTGTATGTACACGGCGACCGCCGTTATGTCTCCGAAATGAGATTTCCACACGTTTGAATATATCTTTTCCGGCGGAATCGTCTCTCCTGCGTTCTTTATAAGGTATTCAAGCACCGCGTACTCTTTTACAGAAAGCGGGATTTTCTGGCTTCCTCGTTTTAGCACGTTGCTGTTCATAAGAAGAGTGAAGTCCCCGAACCTTATGGATTCTTCCGCCTGTGCCGCGGTGTCGGAAAGTCTCCTTAAACACGCCTGAACCCTTGCCACAAGAACTCTGGGCGAGAACGGCTTTGTGACAAACTCGTCCGCCCCGTAGCCAAGCCCCTTTATTATGTCCTCGTCCGCATCCCGGGCGGAAACGATTATTACCGGAATCTTCTGTTTGTATTCGTTCCTCATTCTTTCAAGGAATTCAAATCCGCTCATTCCTGGAAGATTCAGGTCAAGAATGAACAGGTCGGGAAGGTTTGAAATTTTTAGCTCCTCCACGGCCTCTTCTGCGGTAGCGAACGTCTTTGTTATCATGTTCGCTTTCATAAGGTACATCGAGATTAGGTTTGATATTTCGGTGACATCTTCAACTATAAAAATCCGGGGCTTGTTGTTCATAACCGACACCTTTCCTTGTAATGTGGATTTGCTATGTAAATATAATAGGGCAATTTAAAATGTTTTTCAATTATTTCTGGCAATAAGTGCGAGCGGTAACAAAAAGTTTACGGAACGCTTTTTTGTTTTCAAAAAATGCATTCTTTTTTATGCATGAAGATTCCAGATTGTCTTTAAAACTCTGTATTTTCCGTATTTATGATGAATTAAGTGTGATTTTTCTAAAAATACTTGACGATATTTTAATTACAAGCGAAAATCAGAAGATGATTGAAGTTATGCGGTTGGATGGGACGGTTTATTGGGTGAATCCCCACATGATAGAAAGTATGGAATCTAATCCGGACTTGACCCTGACAATGCTGTCGGGCAAAAAGGTCGTCCTCAAGAATTCTCCCACAGAAATTATAGAACGAATAGTGGCTTACCGCAAAAAAATCGGCAACAATGCACAAGAGGTCTTGTAAATGGATATAGCAACAATAATAGGTATTGTAGGTGGTGCGGCCTGTATCGTCATGTCCGTATTGACTTCAGGCGGTACGCTCGGCGGAATCATAGATATTCCGTCTGTTTTCATGACCGTGGGAGGCTCTTACGCCGCCATGATGATTGCGGCTCCCCTAAAAAAGGCTGTAGGTATGTTCAAGGTCATGGCAAAGTCGTTCAAGATTCCCGACTTCGGAGAAAAGACCATAATTACCAAGATGATGGATCTTTCAAACAAGGCGCGCCGGGAAGGAATCCTTGCTCTTGAGGACGGACTTGACGACCTTGACGAGCCTTTCATGCGTAACGGACTCAGGCTTGTCGTAGACGGCACGGACGGAAACGTCATAAGAGCTATTATGGAAAACGAGATGAACCAGATAGAAGGTCGTCACATGGAGTGGATCGGGCTTATGAACACGTGGTCCGGCTTCGCTCCGGGATTCGGTATGATGGGTACCGTTTTGGGACTTATCGGTATGTTGAACAACCTTGAGGACAAATCTTCCCTTGGACCGAACATGGCTGTCGCTCTTATCACGACACTCTACGGTTCTATGATGGCGAACTGGCTCATAGCGCCTTTTTCCACAAAACTTCTTGCGCACAATGCCCTTGAGATCAGGACAAAGGAGATGATTACGGAAGGCGTGCTTGCGATTCAGGCGGGTGAAAACCCAAGAATCATGGGGCAGAAACTTCTTACGTATCTTGATCCGGTAACAAGAAAAGCCATCGAGTCGGATGTATTAAAGGATTAGGGATTTATGGGAAAGAAGGCAAAGGAACCGGAAAAACCGTCAACAGCCTGGCAAGGCACTTATGGCGACATGATTACCCTCATGCTCTGCTTTTTCGTAATGCTTTACAATCCGTCTGATGTGGATCCTGCACAACTTGCGACAATCACGCAAGCCCTGCAGATGAACGAGACTGAGACGACTGACGGTGGAATGTCCCTTTCGACCGGGAAACTTTCCGACCTTGGAAATACGATTAATTCACTTCCGTCTATTGAAAAAGGACGTTCGCTCGGACTTGCAAAAAAGAAGGCGAACAGTCTTTTCGTTCCCGATGTAAAGTCCACCAAAATAACCGTTACTAGCGACGAAAGGGGACTTGTCATAACGCTTGCGTCCGACAGTTTTTTCCCGGAAGGAAGCGCCGACCTAAACATCGAGGAGACAAGGGAGACCTTGCTGAGACTTTCGGAATTCTTCAAGCTGGACGACCTGAAAAAAAGAAATTTCAGAATAGAAGGACATACGGACAGAACTCCGGTTGCCGCAGACTCGAAATTCGAAAGCAACTGGGAACTTTCAGCCGCAAGGGCAATGAACGTGCTTCATTATCTTGCGGACTACGGGGTTGACGAGAACCGTTTTTCTATAGCGGGATACGCCGACACCAAACCTAGGACCACGGACGACACGCCGGAAGCGAGGGCGTACAACAGGCGAGTGGATATAATAATTCTTGATGAAGGACATTTTTAGTAGTATAATCCCAGTGTTTAAATTTTGAAGATTTTAAAACGGTTTGATTAGACCTTTAAAATAGTCTTTCCGGGAGGGGAAAATGGCAGACGACAACCTTGATGGATTGGAGGACGGCGGTTCTTCAATGCCTTCTAAAAAAGGCGGATTCGGCGGCATCATCGCAAAGATTCTAAAATGGGTTGCTATAGGACTTGGAGCGATAATCCTTATTGTTGTGATTGTTATCGTTACGATGAAGGTGGCAGGCGGAAACACAACCGCGCAGGCGGGAATCCCGATAAGCGACGAGTACGTCGTTCAGCGGGAGATACTCGATTGGTACACTTCGCTTGGAGCAATTCGCACAAAAACGAGCGACGATACACCCGCTTCGGTTGTGGTTGACATTGCTCTCGGCTACAAAAAAGACGACAAGGCGACTTCCACCGAAATAACTCAAAGAAGTATTGAACTCAAGGACTTTTTACGCCGATACTTTACGGAGAAGACTGTTGCTGAATTGAAGCCGCAGAACGAGCAGAAACTCAAGATAGAGTTAAGGAATGCGATAAACGACGAGATATTAAGTTCCTCGAAGATAAAGGACATCTCTTTCCTTCAGCTTGACGTTTTGGAACTGTAAAAGGAAAGTCATTGAAAACAGGTGGAAGTTAGATGAACGAAGTTCTGTCACAGGATGAGATTGACCAGCTTTTGACCGCCATAAGTTCAGGCGATTCGGAAGTTGATGAGTTCAAGCCTGTCAACGATACCAGAAAGATAAAGCTCTACGACTTTAAGCGTCCCGATAAATTTTCAAAGGAACAGCTTAGGACCGTCTCGAATATGCACGAGACGTTTGCCCGTCTTACGACAACTTCTTTGTCCGCTCAGCTTCGGAGTCTTGTCCACGTGCATGTTGCGTCCGTAGACCAGCCGACATACGAGGAATTCATTCGTTCTATTCCTACCCCGACTACATTGGCTGTCGTGAACATGGATCCGCTGAAGGGAAATGCTGTCCTCGAGATAGATCCTGCGATAACGTTCTGCATGATAGACAGGCTTTTCGGCGGAAGGGGCGTTTCCACAGCGAACAAGAACAGGGATCTTACCGACATAGAGCAGTCCGTTATGGAAGGCATAATCGTTCGCATACTCGCGAACATGAGGGAGGCTTGGACACAGGTCATAGACCTTAGGCCACGTCTTGGGCAGATAGAAACAAACCCTCAGTTCGCCCAGATTGTCCCTCCGTCGGAAATGGTCGTGCTTATAACTCTTGAGATAAAGGTTGGCGATGAGGAAGGCATGATGAACTTCTGCATACCATACCTTACAATAGAGCCGATAATATCGAAGTTGTCATCCCAGTTTTGGTTCTCTTCGGTAAGAAGAAGTTCCACAACCCAATATTTGGGAACGTTGAAGGAAAAACTTGCGTCCGTTGACATGGAATTGGTCGCCGAAGTCGGTTCGATAAATCTACCGATAAAGGATGTGCTTTCTCTTAGGACGGGAGATATTGTCCGTCTTTCGAACACAAGGGTCGGAGACCCTCTGATTTTGAGCGTCGGAAACAAGAAAAAATTCTACTGTCAGCCGGGCGTTGTCGGCAAAAAGATGGCTGTCCAGGTTACTGGAAAACTAGAAGATGTTGCTGCGGATGATTTTGAAGAGCTTTCCGTAGAAGGAGAAGAATCGTTATGAGTGATGGCGCAATTTCACAGGATGAGATCGACGCATTGTTGGCGGGCGTTCAGCCTGACGGCTTGGATTCCACGGGTCAGGTGTCGAGCAGCTCTTCGGCTGCGATCGACAAGGACGCGCTCAAGACGTTCGCAGGAAACTTAAAAGCTCCGCTCGTTGAAAAACTCAACACCATGACGGGAGCGAATTTTACGGGCGGCGAGCCGATTGTCGAGGTTCTTGAAAGGGACTCTCTTTTGGTGAAACTTCCCGAGGTCGTGGTAGCGGTGTCGTCCGATTTTTCGACGGGACTTTCGGGAGACCATCTTTATCTTCTTGCCCCTGAGTTCGCCCAAAAACTCGTGAATCTTGTTACCAAGGAAGAAAACGCCGACTTTGACGAGATGGCGCTTTCGTGCATATGCGATGTGGTCGCCATGCACACGGGTTCCGAGGTGCAGGAACTTGACAAGACGGGAAAACTTTCGGGTGTCTCATGCAATCCGGGCGAAGCGGTGAATAATCCAAAGGCGATGATTCGTATTCCACAGAACAAATTTGCGCTCTTCAGTTATCCTGTGTCTTTGGATGGCAAAAACTACACTCTTTGGGAAGCCATAGGAGGGCAGGCTGCTGAGCAGATAAGCAAGGCTTACGGCGGAAACGCTTCTCAGGCGGATTCGCCTTCTCAGAACGCACCGAACATGGCTTCCCTCGGAGGAATGGGTGGCGCGGCAGGCGGCGGAATGCCTCAAATGAACATGGGCATGCCTAACATGGGAATGCAGATGGGCGGAATGCCGCAGATGCAAATGCAGATGCCCATGGGTAACATGGGGATGCCTCCTTCCGGACAGAACATGGGCTTCAACGTTCCGAACGTACAAAATCTTCAATATCCTAATCTGATGGGTGCAAACCTCTCCGGCGAAGCGCAGAACATAAGTCTCATCATGGACGTATACATGGAGATGACTGTAGAACTGGGGCGCACCAAAAAGCAGATAAAGGATATTTTGGGAATGGGAGAAGGAACAATCATCGAGCTTGACAAACTTGCCGGTGAACCTGTGGACATTCTTGTAAACCATAAGCCCATCGCCAAGGGAGAGGTTGTGGTCATAGACGAAAACTTCGGTGTCCGTGTTACAGAAATTCTTTCTCCTCTTGAAAGAGTGTCGAACTTGAAATAGTTGTGTGAAACTTTCCTGCGTTGGGGAATGTGGGAAAGTAAAATAAATATGGGTGGGGAAAAATTGAGAATCTCAAAAAAAACAGCCGCGATAATTGCGTTCATTTTTGCGTTCAGCATAGGAATCCATTCACAGGCAAAACCTTCGACTGTTCCTGAATCTAAAGGAGAGAGTCCGAATGAGGGAACACGGATTGAAATTTCTTCCGACGACGTTCCTTTTTCATTTTCGAATCCGGCGGTGGATGAACATTCGAAAAGAGGAAGCACTTTCTTTCTGTTTGTGAGAATGCTTTTTGTCCTTGCGTTTGTGGTGGCATGCATATACGGCGTGATGTGGCTGATGAAAAGGAGCATGAAGACGAATCCGAGGAACAGCGACCCTTTTTTGCGGAACGTGTCTTCGATAGATTTGGCGGTGGGAAAATCCGTCCATGTGGTAACGCTTTTGGATCACGCCTATGTTGTAGGGGTGGCTGACGGTTCTGTGAGCCTTATAGGAACGCTGGATTCGGAAAGCGACAAGGACAGGGAACTTATAAACGCCATGAACCTTTATGCGGACGAACATCAGAACGTGCGGAAACCCAAGAGTTTTTCGGATGTGCTTGAAATTTTCATGCCGTCGGGAACAAAGGAAAAAGGCGGCATTTTTGGCGATGCGCAGAAGAAGATGAACAAAAACATGGAAAGCCAAAGAAGCAAGTTGAACGGCGGTGAATAAGTGAAGTTTTTTTCCGGATTTTTTTCTAAGATTCTCGTTTTAATTCTGTTTTTCGCCTGCGTTTTTCCGGCGTTCTCGCAGCAGTCAAGGTCTTTTCCCGAAGGTTCGTCCCAAGGGAACACAGAAATTGGAAGGAACATTCGTCCGATTGACGTTCCTAATATAAACTTACAGATAACCGAGCCTAGGACAGGCGAAGAGGTTGCGTTCTCGGTAAGGCTTCTTCTGATTCTTACCGTATTGACAATCGCGCCGAGCCTTCTTCTTTTGGTTACGTGCTTTCTCCGTTTTTCAATAGTGCTTGATTTCATAAAGCGCGCGCTTTCGTTGCAGCAGGTTCCACCGACGGCGGTTCTGAACGGCATAGCGTTTTTCATGACTGTTTTTGTGATGTGGCCTACTTTCACGGAAATATACACAAAATCGTACAAACCGATGGCGGACGGAAACATATCGATAGAGGCTGCCATAAAAGGCGCGGAAGTTCCCGTAAAATCGTTCATGTACAGCCAGATGAAAGGGGACGAAAGTTACATAATGATGTTCATGAACATGGCCAAACTCGAAAAGCCTTCGGAAAGCGTTACTGAAATTCCGTTTTACGTGATGGTTCCAGCATTCATTCTGCATGAACTTACGGTCGCATTCAAAATAGGGGTGATTCTTTACATTCCGTTCATAATAATCGACATGGTAGTGGCGAGCATTCTTATGTCCATGGGAATGATGATGCTTCCGCCGGTTCAGATATCCATGCCATTCAAACTGATGCTTTTTGTGCTGGTGGACGGCTGGGGGCTTTTGACCACGCAGCTTTTCGCTTCCGTCTTACATTAGCCTTTTTTATGAAGGAGAAGAAGTATGAGTATCGGCACGTTGGTTAATTTGATGAGGGGCGGAATCGAAGAGGTGTTCATATTGATTCTTCCTGTTCTTAGCGCAGCTTTGGTCATAGGACTTGTGGTCGCGATTTTTCAGGCGACGACTTCAATACAGGAGCAGACTCTTACGTTCCTTCCGAAACTTGTGATAATTCTTGTTGTGCTTGCCCTTCTGGGAAGTTGGATGTTCAGCGACATAAGGGACTACACGATAACCCTTTTCAGGCTGATTCCTGCCATGGCTCGATAGCGGTTTTTGGGTATGCTGGAAGAGATTTTTTCGAAGGGGAGCGTTTTCATGCTTGTTGCCGCAAGGAGCATGGGGCTTCTTTTTACTCTGCCGCTTTTCTCGATGAGGACTGTGCCAAGGGGAACAAAAATCGCCCTTGCAGGATACATGGCGTACATAATGATGGGCTTTGCGGATTATTCTCCATATTCGGCTGCCATAGCTTTGGACGGCGCTTTCAGCCTGCATTATCTTCTCCTTCTGCTTGGTGAGGGCATGATAGGAATCATAATGGGCTTTTACGTCTCGATAATATTCGCGGCGTTCAGCACGGCAGGGCAGTTCTTCGCTTTCCAGATGGGATTCAGCGCGGCATCTGCCTACGATTCTCTTTCTCAGGTTGAAAATCCGCTTATGGGGCAGTTTTTGAACCTTGTTTCGATGCTGATTTTCATGCAGAACCAGTGGTTCCAGAAACTTTTTGTGCGAGGTCTTGCCGAGAGCATAGCCTCCCTGAACGCTTTTGAACTTGTGGCGGCAAAAGATATGATGGTGCGTTTCCTTCTTAGGGGACTTTCAAATCTTTTTGCCGACGCGATGCTGATTGCGCTTCCTATAATGGGGACTTTGCTTCTTGTTTCCGTGTGCATGGGGCTTCTTTCAAAGGCTGCCCCCCAAATGAACCTTCTTTCCGAAGGATTTCCGATAATGATTCTGCTTTCGTTTCTTGTGTTCGTGGCTCTTTTCCCGTCTTTGTGCGATTTTTTTATCCGTTCGTTCAACACCGGCATAAACGACCTTTACAGATTCTTCCTTGATGTGGGAAAAGGAGGGCTTTCGTGAAGTCTGACTTGCTTGACCTTCAGTGGTTTGCTGCCGAGGACGAAGGAAGAACGGAAGAGCCGTCGGAGTACAAACTCCGTAAGGCAAGGGAGGAAGGGCGCGTTCCCAAAAGCCAGGACTTGAACTCGTCTTTGGTGTTCCTTTTTACGGTTATAGTCCTTGTATTTCTTTCAAAGTCCATACTTTCGGGCTGCGCCGAGATAATGAGATTTTTCTTCACTCGCTGCAACGAAAGCGAGGTCGCAAATCCAAGGTTCGCCTATGTGTTCGCAAGGTATTTTGCCCGCCTTGTTCTTCCCGTTTCTCTTTCGGGGATTGCGGCTGGAATCACAGGGAACATAATCCAAAACCGCGGGCTTATCTTCACGCTGAAGCCTATAGAGCCGAAATTCTCTAAAATCATTCCGAAATTCGGCGAATACTTCAAGAACACGCTTTTCAGTTTCAAGGGGATTTTCAATATCGTGAAGTCCATCGGAAAAGTGGCTGTCATAGTCGCAATCGCCTACCTGATAATAAGGCGGAACATTCCTCTTCTTGTCCATACGATAAAAACAGGAAACGTGCTTTCTTCTTTTTCAATGGTTTCCCGGATCGCAGCCCAGCTCGCTTTGATTGTATCTGTAATTTTCATAATCGTCGCCATACCCGACTATTTTGTTCAGAGGCGTGAGTTCATGGAATCCATGAAGATGACAAAATACGAGCAGAAGCAGGAATACAAGGAGATGGAGGGCGACCCGGAGATAAAAAGCAGGCTGATGGCAGAGCAGAGGCGTATCCTAAGTCAGAATGTAAGGAAGGCGGTAAGCGAGGCGGACGTGGTTATCACGAACCCTACGCATTTTGCTGTTTCCATGAAGTACGACCCTTCGGTGACGGACGCTCCTTCAGTTACGGCAAAGGGGCAGGACGAAATCGCGCTTCTTATGCGGAGGATAGCGGACGACAACGGCGTTCCAATCGTCGAAAACCGTCCGCTTGCCCGTGCGCTCTATGCAGATACCGAAGTTGGTGATATAATACCTGACAAATATTGGCATGTACTTGCTGAAATATATGCCGAGGTTGGAAAATACAACTCAAAAAGTATTGAGTAATTTGTCAAGGGTGGGGACTAATGGCAAACGAATCAAGGGGAAGCAGTTTTTTTGGCTTTGTTTCAAAGAATATGATAGCGGTGGCGGCTGTTGTGGTCGTCCTCATGCTAATCCTGCCTATCCCTAAATTCTTGATAGACATATTGATGACTCTGAATCTTGCGATATCCATAGTGATATTGCTGGTGGTGGTATACACGCCCAGGGCCTCAAGTTTTTCCTCTTTTCCGCAGATGATTCTTTTTGTCACCATATTCGGACTTGGAATAAACATATCGTCGACAAAACTAATTCTTTCCGCAGACGGCAAGGCAGGAATCGATGCCCTTAGGGGAAACCAAAGCGCTATGGTTCAGGCTTTTGCCAATATAGTCGCAGGAAACAACCTTGTCATAGGCTTTGTGATATTCGTAATCCTTATAGTTGTTCAGGTTGTTGTAATCACAAAGGGAGCTGGAAGGGTTTCCGAGGTGGCGGCAAGGTTCACCTTGGATTCTATGTCTACAAAGCAGTTCGACATAGACAACCAGCTGAACAGCGGCTACATCACGGAAGACGAGGCCCGAAGCATGAAAGAAGAGCTTCGCCGTGACATAGATTTTTATTCCAACATGGACGGTTCTTCCAAATTCGTTTCGGGAAACGTCAAGGCGGGAATATTCATAACCGTAGTAAATCTCATAGGCGGTCTTGTGGTAGGAAGGGTGCAGAACCACCTTGATTTCCTTTCTTCGCTTGAGATTTACTCAAAGCTTACAATAGGAGACGGGCTTTTAAGTCAGCTTCCTTCGCTTATGCTTTCGTTCGCTACCGGTGTCCTTGTTACCGCCGACAAGTCGGAAAAGACGCTGGGCGAGCAGGTCATACATAATTTTACCATCGATGGAACGATATACGAGATAGTCGGCGCCGTTTTGGTGGTTATCGGAATCGTTTTCCATAACGACACTATGCTGTTCCTGCTTCCAATCGGTTCTGTCCTGATTTGGTACGGCTTCCGTCTTTCAAAGAAAAAAGATGTCGAGGCTGCCACGAAGGCAAAAAAGGAGGCGGAATCCAAAGCTTCGTCCGAGAAGCAGGGAAAGGGAAGCGCAGAAAGCGATTCCGTCGCGCCGTTGGACGACCTTTCGCTGGAACTCGGCTATGCGCTTCTTCCGCTTGTAAGCGAAGAGGCAGGCGCTGAACTCCTTGACAGAATCTCAAGGATAAGAAAAGAGTCTGCGCTTGACATAGGGCTTCCCGTCCCCAAGATAAGAATAATCGACAACATGAACCTGAATCCAAACGAGTACAGTTTCAAACTTCGGGGAATAGAAGTGGGGCGGAGCGCAATACGGCTTGGCTACTATATGTGCATGAACACAGGCTCCGTTCTTGAAGAGATAAAAGGCGAGGCGACAAAAGATCCTACGTTCGGAATGCCTGCGATATGGGTTCCTGAAGCCCAGCGCGTCGAGGCGGAGCAGGCAGGCTACGTTGTAGTCGATCCGCCGACCATAATAGCCACCCACCTTACAGAACTCATAAGAAACCACGCCCACGAGATTCTTGGGCGTAAGGAAGTCTCGCTTCTTGTCGGAAAGGTCAAGGAGACAAATCCGATTGTGGTTCAGGAGGTCATGGAGGGTGATCACCGCATGACGTACGGCGACATAGAGAAAGTCTTGAAGGAACTTCTTAGGGAGCAGGTTTCCATCCGGAACATGGTAACGGTTCTTGAGACGCTTGCGAACTACAAGAACATAACCGGAAGTACATGGGATCTTGTCGGAAAGGTAAGGGAGGCTTTGGGGCTTCAGATATGTCTTCAATATGCCGACGAAGACAGGCAGCTTAGGGTCATAAACCTTTCTCAGGAATGGCAGGAAAAAGTCCTTGAGTTTTCACAGGTTCCTTCCGACGGCTCAAGACCTTACGTGGCGTTCGATCCTGTTACCGGAAGGCAATGGATAAAAAATGTCAGCGATGAGGTCGCGGCTGTAAGCGCATCCGGCTATCAGCCTGTCATTCTTTGCTCAAGCGTGATAAGGCTTCAGGTAAAGACCGCCGTAGAGAGGGAACTTCCGGGCATCGTGGTGATTTCCGACAAGGAAATCGTGTCGGCAGGCTCTTCAATTTCTATTACAGTGTTGGGCACAGTGAACTATCGAGAAGGTGCGTATTAGTATGACTATGGACATGAACGTGGAAGCGGTGCATACGTTGCGGGTAAAAAACTACGACGAGGCAAGGCAAAAACTTTTTGAGCGATACAAGACGGACTATACAATCGTTGACCAAAGGCGGATTCCTAAGCCGGGATTTTTGGGGATTTTCCAAAGGGAAGAACTTGAGGTCCTTTACAAAATAAAGACAAGGACAAATCCTCAGGATTTCCAAAATCCGTATGTGAATTCCGTGGATGCGCTTCATTCTTTAGGCGAAAAGCCGCTCGATTTTGAGAAAAACAAGTCCGAGATTTTAAAGAAAGCATCTAAAGTGGTTCCGAACATAGTCTCGTCAGCAAAGGTCGAAAGCCAGGTTCTTGACATGGGAAAAAAGATAGACGAGGTGCTTTCGATGGTGAAGGAACTTCCGTCCCATTCGTCCGCTTTGCATCCGACCATAACTCAAATTCAGTCGCTTTTATCGCAGAACGAATTCTCTTTCTCTTTTGTCCAGTCCATCACAGAAAGGATAAAAAAGACTTTTCCGCTTGAGCAGCTTGACGATTTTGACATGGTGCAAAGAGCCGTTGTCGACTGGATAGGCGAATCAATCGATGTTTCCGTTCCGGTGAACTACAAGCACCCAAGGGTTGTGATTATAGTAGGCCCTACAGGAACGGGAAAGACCACCACCCTCGTGAAACTTGCCGCCCAGTTCATAAAGACCTCCAAGGCAAAAGGAAGGTCGTGCGAGTTTTGTTTCATAACCACGGACACTATGAGGGTGGGTGCGTTGGAGCAGCTTACCAAGTTCGGAGACATTGTAGGAAAAACCGTCATAAAGGCGCACACCAAAGAAGATGTGACAGACCTTTACGAGCAGTACAAGGACAATGTTGACGCGATTTTCATAGACACGGGCGGTTACGGCCCTAACGATGCAAAGCACATAGCGGCAATGAAGGAGACGCTTTCCATTCAGGGCTTGAATCCCGAAGTATACCTTGCGTTTTCCGCCTCAACAAAGGCAAGGGATCTGCACAACATAATGCAGAACTACGAACCGTTGGGCTATCATGGAATCATCGTAACAAAGTGCGACGAGTCCGAGCAGTACGGAAACGTAATAAGCGCATTGAGCGAGCGGCACAAGGCGGTGTCGTATGTTACCACCGGTCAGAAAATCACAGAGACATTGCTGAAAGGGGATGTGATATGGTTTTTGACGCGGCTTGAAGGCTTTAAGATAGACAGGATACACATTGAAGACAAATTCTATAAAGAAGATAAGAGCGAGGAAGACTAATGGAAGAACAGGCAGATGATTTGAGGGAATTCATAGGAAGCTACGAGGAAACGATTGCGACAAAGAAGAGCCATTCCACAAGGATTATCGCTATAACAAGCGGAAAAGGCGGGGTGGGAAAGACAAACATTTCCGTTAACATGGCGATAGCGTATGCCCAACTCGGGAAAAAAGTGATTCTCATAGACGGCGACCTTGGTATGGCGAACGTCAACGTACTTTTGAATACCGTTCCTCAGTTCAACCTGATGCACGTGATAAACAAGAAAAAGACGATGAAGGAAATAATTCTTGACACGGAATTCGGGATAAAGTTCATAGCCGGAGCGAACGGTTTTTCTAAAATCGCAAACCTTACCGTCGAGGAACTTGAGTATTTTGCAAAACAGTTCAGCGCGCTTGAAAACGCCGATATAATAATAATAGACACGGGAGCCGGAATTGCGAACAACGTCCTTCAGTTCGTGGCGGCAGCCGATGAAGTGTATGTCGTTACAACGCCGGAACCGACAGCCATAACCGATGCCTACGGAATAATAAAAATCATCACCACCGAGATAATGGACAGGGCGGTGAACCTGAAACTTTTGGTGAACAGGGTTCATTCTGCGGACGAAGGAAAACGCATAGCCGAGCGCATCATAAACATAGTCGGGCAGTTTTTGGGCTATAAAATCGATTACATAGGTTTTGTCTACGACGACCCTGTGGTGCAAGCGTCCGTAATAAGGCAGAAGCCGTTCATCGTGGTGAATTCCACGTCAAAGCCGTCGGTTTGCCTGAAGCATATAGTAGGAAGGATTGAGAAGACCGAGACCGACGGAAACGAGGGAGTGGCTAATTTCCTAAAGAAATTCTTGGGCAAAAAGAGCAGAAATTGATAAATCGCTGTTTTTTTATGTCCATTTGTTATATAATTATCGCATTGAAAATTGGAATGGGAGGTAAAGATTGAAAAATGTAAAAGTCATCGCAGGTTTTTCTGTTTTTGGCTTTCTCCTTTCGTTCCTGTTCGGGCTTTTTTCGAGGAGCGGATTTTTCCGTGTGCTGCTTTCAGCCTTTCTTTTTGCGGTTGTCTTTGCCGCCATGGGCTTTATCGTTCAGTATGTGTTCAAAAATGTGCTGGACATGGGAATGGATTCCGAGGATTCGGGCATTTCCGAGACTCCCTCTTCGGTCGGGCAGCACGTTGACATCACTGTGGAAGAGGAGGATATTCCCGAATCCGGCGACGACTCTCACTTCATGGTGGGAACGAATCTTCAAATGCTGAACGAGAGTGATTACGGTTCAGGCGGAAAGGAAGTCAAGGAAGAGCCTTCGATAAATTCTTCTTCGGCGGAAGGGGCAAAAATCGAGATGAAGGCTGAGGAGAAGCCTTCTGTTCCTGATGAAAAAAAAAATACTGAGGGAGAAGCCAAGGATTCTGCAAGGTCAAAGATTGCTTTTGAAAATGCGGCAGGTTCTTCGTCGTCAGGTTTTGTTCCTGTGGCTCTTGCCCAGGCGGAGCAAAAAACTGATGTGTCTGTAGAACCGGAAATGCCGCCTTCGGTTGAATCCGGGTCTGAAACTAAGGCGGAACCGTCTCCTTCGGAGGAACTTGACACACTTCCAGAACTTGAGGAGATAACGGCGTTTACCCCGAAGATTTCCCAAGAATCCTTCGAAGAAAAAGAGAGCGAAGATTCAGGGGGAACTTCGGCTCCAAAACTTGAGGCTTCCGAAATTGCGGAAGGAAAGGATGTGTCTCTTATGGCAAAGGCGATAAGCACCTTGCTTTCAAAAGACAGTTGATTGTTTTTCAGAATAGAACCACTTTAAGGATAAGGATAGGACATGGACGAAAACACACCGGAAACGGCTTCAGTCAATGACGAAAAAGAAGAAGATTTGCTCTGGGAAGAATTCCGAAAAACCAAGTCTTCAAAACTTCGCGATAAATTTATAAGGCAGTATATGCCTCTTGTAAAATATGTGGCGGGTAAGGTTGCCGTCGGAATGCCGAACAGTGTTGAATTCGATGACCTTGTGGGCTTCGGTCAGTTTGGGCTGCTCGACGCCATAAGTAAATACGATCCGTCCAAGGGCGTGAAATTCAAGACGTATGCCGTAACACGTATACGGGGAGCGATTTTCGACGAGCTTCGGCAGATAGACTGGGTACCTCGTTCGGTAAGGCAGAAATCACGCGAGATAGAGGACACGATTGTTTCCCTTGAGGCAAGGCTTGGAAGGACCGCAAGCGATGCGGAGATTGCCGATGCTATGAAGATAAGCGAGGATGAATATCACAGGACGATAATGAAAGTATCCGGCACAAGCGTTCTTTCTTTGAATGAAGTTTGGTATTCAGGCGACGACAACGACAGTATGTCCATAGGAGATAGCATAGAATCCCCTTCCAGCTTGAATCCCGATGTAATCGCTGAACGGGAGGAGATAAGAAAGGTCATAATACAGGCGATAAACGAACTTCCGGAAAAAGAGAAGATGGTTATAGTTCTTTACTACCACGAAGACCTTACGTTCAAGGAAATAGGCGAGGTGCTTGAAGTGAGCGAATCAAGGATATCGCAGCTTCACACAAAAGCAAACCATCGTCTTAGGGCAAAGCTTACCAATATGAGAAAAGGAATTATGTAGCATATGATTTCCTTGGAACAGATTCGTACGGAAATGCAGAACCGTCTCTCCATCGACAAGGACCTACATCATGTGGAGGTGAACGCCCCTACAATCGACGAGGCTTTGGCGGACGCCGCAGTCCAGCTTGCGATAAAGGCGGAGATGCTTGAGTACGAGGTGATTGAAAAAGGAAGCGACGGTTTTCTCGGAATCGGAAAGAAACCGTGGAAAATAAAAATATACCAGAATCCTGACACTGTGGTTAAAAAAACTCATAATGCCGACGGAACTGCTTCAGGTGGAGACGGCTCTCTAGAGGAAAACAAGGTTGTAGACAAGGACGGACTTTTCTATGTACGGCATTTCTCTTCGTCAATAAAACTAAAGGTGATTCCTCCCAGCGGAAACGGAAGACCCGTAGACGAGAGAGATGTGCTTGATATGATAAGACGACCTGATACTGAGCAGTTTGATGCGGAACTCATTCATAAGCTCATAAAAAACGGCACTGACGGAAAGTATGAGACTGTCGGAAAATACACCCATATAGCTGCTGCGGATGCAATTGTTGCGGTTGAAATATCCAAGGACGAGCTTCACGGATTTATAACGGTAGATCCTCCTGCGCAGAGCGGGGCTGATCTTACTGCAGATCAGATAGAAAGAGCGCTAAAAGCGCAAGGCATACTTGCCGGTATAAGTATGGATAAAATCAACGAGTTTGTAGATAATCCCGTTTACAACACGCAGGTTGAGGTCGCCTCCGCCATAATGCCGGAAGACGGAAAAGATTCCCATCTTGACTACAAGTTCATCACGGACGAAACGAAACTAGGTGCTGTTCAGGACGAGTCGGGAATCATAGACTACAAGAAGAACAACAAAATTCAGAACGTTGTCGAAGGACAGACTCTTGCGGTGAAGGTGCTTGCCACTCGAGGAAAGGGCGGAAAGACACTCTTCGGGCGATACATCGAAGCGAAAAACGGAAAAGATCTTCCTGTTGTGCTTGGACAGAATACCCAGTTCGACAAGGACGGAGTTACTGTCGTCGCCACAAAGAACGGTCAGGTTCATCTTGTAAACGGAAAGATAACTGTGGAGCCTGTACTTAATCTTGATGCTGTGAACATAAAGTCGGGAAACATCGATTTCCTTGGCACGGTTTACATAAAGGGAAACGTGGAGGATGGATTCGACGTAAAGGCATCGGGCGACATAGATATCGGTGGAACGGTCGGAAAATCAAAAATACAGGCTGACGGAAACATAATTATACATCAGGGTGTATTCGGAAAGAACGAAGGATTCATAAAGAGTGGAAAATCCCTGTGGGTGAAATTCGTGCAGGAAATGTCTATTGACGTGGAAGAAAACCTTATCGCCTCTGATTCGCTCATGAACTGCAACATTACCGCAATGAAGAACATAGTCGTTCATGGAAAAAAGGCGCAAATAACCGGTGGAAAACTGTTCGCTACAGAAGAAATCTGCGCAAGGACATTAGGCTCTCCGGGCGGCGGAGCTACAACTACACTTACCGTAGGTGTAGACCCTAGGGCAAAACTCCGGCTTGACGAACTTTTGGAGCAGCAGTCAAAAATCGCCCAGGAACTTGAAGGTCTTCAGCTTGAGATAGACAATCTTGAGGGCATAAAAAAGACAAGGCGAAAACTTCCGACAGAAAAAGAAGAGCGGCTCAATCAGGATAACCAGCGGAAAGGTGAACTCATCGATGAAAACAAGACCGTTTCCGACGAGATAAACGAGATCCAAATGCGGCTAAGGGAACTTAAAGCCATAGGAAAGGTCAAGGTCGAAGGAATCACATATCCGGGGACAAAAATTTATGTTCGGGATGCCTTGGACGAGGTGCAGACGGAAGTTTCTTCATGCACGTTCTATTACGAAGGAAGCATGGCAAGACGCGGAAAGTATGAGCCTCCGCAGATTGATGCCATGAAAGGTCCTGAGGGCTACAACTGATGGGACTGAATCCGCTTGATTTGCAGACTATGTATTCTCAGATTGACAATGTGGCAAAGCAGGCGGCACATCTTACGCAGGGGCTTCAGCTTTCGCAGGCTATGCAGCAAGAGGAGAGCGTCCGTAAAAATCTTGAGGAGGCAAGCAAGGTAAGCCGCACAAAAGAGAGCGCAGGCGCTAAAGGAATAGGTGTGGATTCCGACGGAAAAAACGGCGGCGACGAACATTCCTCTAGCGGCAAAAAAAAGCCTAGCAATCCTTATGCCGAAAAAGCGGATGAATCTGCAAGGCTAAAGGAAGACTACCTTGGTCGGCACATAGATGTCGTCCGCTGAACGCAAATTTTTATTCTTTCTTGAAAACCGGTGGGAAACATGAGATACGTGGTCGTTTTTTTATGCATATTCAATGTCGTTATGTGGATGGTGTTCCTGTGGAAGTTCAAAAAACTTTTTACCACCGACAACGTAATCGAAGAAACAAGAGTTCAATACAACAATCTTATTGCGGACATGAACAAGAACACCCATAACAACATAGTCGTTATCGAGGACAGAATCCGTTCCTTGAAAGCTCTTGTTTCTGACGCTGAAAAAAAGATAAAAATCCTGAACGACATCGAAAAAAACGGCTATGCGCTGAACGAATTTCACGAGGCAATCTCAGGGAAAAAAAGCGGCGTAACCGAAAAGAAAGTCGTGGATGCGTACAAAAAATCCAAGGGTGCATCGAACATCGAACTCGATTCATCGGTAGTGCTTTCGGGGAAAGCGCGGATAAAATCGGATGAATCCGAAGGGCAGGGGTCTTTGTTCGACGACGGAAATAAAACGATAGACACCACGGCTAAAGTCAACGTGAACTCAAAAGGGGACTCGTGGGCAGCCGTTCCTGTGGTTGTTCCGAAAGTATTCGTTCCCGAAAATCCCATTCCGAGAAAAAAGGACAGGATGGCGCAGATAGTCCGTATGTACGATTCTGGAATGACGGCGGAAGACATCGCGGAGGAACTTAGCCTTACGGATATGGAAGTTCAGTTTGCCCTTTCCTTGGAGGACAGGATATGAAGACAAAAAAATCTTATTTTGGAAGCCTATACGACGGAAAGAAGGCGTGGCTTTACACTGTCTCAAACGGTTCTATGTCTTTTACGGCATCTGATTACGGCTGCACGATTACAAGCATAGTGGTTCAAGACAGGAACAAAAACGATGTCGATGTAGTTATCGGACCTTCGACCCTTTCGGGCTATACGACAACATGGGGAAGTTTTGGAGCGATTGTGGGGCGTTTTGCCAATAGAATTGCAGGCGCAAAGTTCAGTCTTGATGGAAAGGAATATCGTCTGAACGACAACAACAACGGCTCTTCTTTGCACGGAGGTTTTCCTCGCTGGGAAAGCGAGATATGGAAAGCCGGATTTATAAAAAAAAGCGGCGGAACTGGAGTAAGGTTTTCAAAAAGTTTCCCGGACGGATACCAAGGTTTTCCGGGAAACCTGAATGTTTCGATAGAATATGTCCTTGATGAAAATGACAATCTTTCGTTGACTTACACCGCAACCACCGACAAGGCGACTCCCTTGAGTATAACAAACCACAGTTACTTTAATCTTTCAGGCTGCGGCGACATTCTCTCGGAAAAACTTGCAATAAACTCGTCTAAAATCCTTGAACTTTCAAAAAATTCCATTCCGACAGGAAAATACATTGACGTTGAAAAAACTATTTTTGATTTCAGGAAGGCAAAGCCAATCGGAGATGATATTTGTTCCCATCTTCTAAAAGAATCCCGAGGCTATGACCATTGCTACGTTACAGGCGCTTTTGATTCTTTGTCCGCCATTCCCACAAAATCCACTCCTCTTTCGAAAGCCGCGGTTCTTTTTGACGAAAGGACAGGCATAAAGATGGAACTTTCAACTAATTGCGAGGGGCTTCAGCTTTATACGGCAAACTACGTGGATTATGTTTTGGGAAAAAGCGGAGCGGTTTACCGTCCGCATTCAGCTGTCTGTCTTGAGACGCAGGCTTTCCCCGATTCTCCGAACCAAAAAAAATTCCCGGACGCGATTCTTAGACCCGGCGTGGAATACAATGCGGTTACGGTCTATTCTTTTTCGGTTCATGACGGAAAAGATTTTTGACGCTTCTTAGAAAATCTGCTTGTTTTTTCCGATGACTTTTCTGACGGAACGGTAAAAAAACATTTATTGGGTGATTTTATTTGCTCTATTTTGAAAAAATATGGAAAGATAGCCTTCGTCTTACTTGAAAAATAGCCTTTTTGGTTTTATCATTTGGTATTATATTTTGATCGACTTTAGTGGGGTGCAAATGGATATCCAATTACAAGAGTTAATTGATAGAATCAAAAAAGACGGTGTCGCATCTGCAGAATCGCAGGCGGCGGACATAGTTAAGGCTGCCGAGGAGAAGGCAAGGTCAATCGTTGGAGAAGCGGAGAAGAAGGCTGACGATATGATCAAAGTCGCTAAGGGCGAAATCTCACGGCTTGAGAAGGCAAGCGATGATGCCATAGCTCAGGCTGGAAGAAACATGCTTCTTAGTTTCAGGGAATCCCTTGTCGCAGAACTTGACAGGTTCATAAAAGACGAGACGGAAAAAGCCTACTCAAAGGACATGCTGAAAACCTTGGTTCCTGAGACTGTAAAGGCTTGGGTGAAGGACAAGGAGGCTGGAAAACTTTCCGTGATTCTTTCCGAAAAGGATCTGAAGGCTTTGGAGGACGGATTCAAGTCCGCCTTGAAAGCAGAGATTTCCGGCGGGCTTGAGCTGAAAAGCGACAGTTCCGTAACGGCTGGCTTCAGGATAGGAGTGAACGACGGCGCTGCTTTCTACGATTATTCGGCGGAATCGGTGGCGGAACTTTTTTCCGCATACCTGAACCCACGGGTCGCTTCTATAATGAAGGGTGCGGCAAAGGAATAAGCCGGTGAAAGAGCAATATTACTTGGTTTCGCAGCTTCCATTCATTTCTCCGGAAAAATCGACGTTGCCGATAACCGAAAAATATTATAGAGATCTGTGTTCCAGATTCCTTGAAGGAAAGTCAAAGGAGATTCTTGAATCTCTTTCCCTTGAGCCTTCAAAAGAGCCGGAAAGCACCGGTTCGTCTTTTCTTGACGCATGGTATGAGCATGAAAGGGCGCTTAGGTTCGCTCTTGCGCAGGTACGTGCCCAGAAACTCAAAAAAGATTTGGGGACTCTTCCTGTGAGCATAACCGCTGATATTGTGCAGGCGGCAAGGACCGCGGTCGGAATGGACAGCCCCCTTCTTGCGGAGCAGTTCCTTTACGAATACAGGCTTTCTGCCCTTGAGAAATTCCAGCCCTTGGACATCTTCTGCGAGGACTATGTTTTTGCGTATGGAATAAGGCTCATGCTCGTGCAAAGGATAAAGGCTTTTGATAAGGAAAAGGGAACCGCTTCCTATCACAGAATCTATGACACTATACTTGGAGAAAAATCATGACGGATACAAAAGGAAAGGTAGTCGGCATCAACGGTAACATGGTTTCCGTGGAATTCGACGGAAACGTTTCCATGAACGAAGTTGCCTACGTTAATGTCGAAGGCAAGAAACTCAGGGGCGAAATAATCCGTGTCCGCGGAAACATAGCCCAAATGCAGATTTTTGAGATGACACAGGGAATCAAGACCGGTGACATTGTAGAATTCACCGGAAACATGCTCTGTGCGTTGCTTGGTCCGGGACTTTTGGGACAGGTTTATGACGGTCTTCAGAATCCGCTTCCTCTTGTGGCGGAAAAGGCAGGATTCTTCCTTGAAAAGGGGGTCTATCTTGACCCGTTGGACAAAGATGCGAAATGGGACTGGACCCCATCCGTAAAAGTCGGCGACAAGGTTTTTAGGGGAGATTCTATAGGAACTGTTCCCGAAGGACCTTTCAAACACAAAATTTTGGTTCCGTTCGGTCTTATGGGCTCTTTTACGGTAAAGGAAGTTACCCCGGCGGGCTCTTACAAAATAACGGATAGAATGGTTTTGGTCACGGATGAAAAAGGCATTGAGCATGAGCTTACAATGTGCTTTGAATGGCCTGTAAAACGCGCCGTTGACTGCTATGCGGAACGTCTTGCTCCGACTGAAACTATGGTAACAAAAACACGTCTTATAGACACGTTTTTCCCGGTTTCAAAAGGCGGAACATACTGTATACCGGGGCCTTTCGGTGCGGGAAAAACTGTTATACAGCATACGACAAGCCGCAATGCGGACGTAGATATAGTTATTATAGCTGCGTGCGGAGAACGTGCGGGTGAGGTTGTTGAGACCATAAAAGAGTTCCCGGAACTTAAAGATCCGCGTACAGGCGAATCTTTGATGAAAAGAACTGTGATTATCTGTAACACTTCTTCAATGCCGGTTGCAAGCCGAGAAGCTTCCGTGTACACGTCAGTGACGCTTGCAGAATATTACAGGCAGATGGGACTTCACGTTCTTTTGCTTGCCGATTCAACGAGCCGCTGGGCGCAGGCGTTAAGGGAAATGTCGGGAAGGCTTGAAGAGATTCCGGGCGAAGAAGCGTTCCCTGCATATCTTGAGTCCTATATAGCAGCATTCTACGAACGGGCCGGATATGTAAGGCTCAGAAACGGCGAAAAAGGCTCCGTAACCATCGGAGGAACTGTCTCTCCTGCGGGCGGAAACTTTGAAGAACCTGTTACCCAGGCGACGCTCAAAGTTGTCGGCGGTTTTCACGGTCTTACGCGAGAGCGTTCAGACGCAAGAAAATTCCCTGCGATAGACCCTTTGAACTCTTGGTCAAAGTATAATTCCGTTATCAGGAATGATTGGGTTTCATATGCCCGCAAAGTGTTCAAATCAGGTGTTGAGGTTAACCAGATGATGAAAGTCGTCGGCGAGGAAGGAACTACAACCGAAGATTTCGTGCTTTACATGAAAAGCGAATTCCTTGATGCCGTCTACTTCCAGCAGAACTCGTTTGACGAAGTTGATGCTGCGGTTTCGGTCGAAAGGCAGACATACACTTTCGCAAGGGTTCTTAAAGTCCTGGCTTCCGACTTTGAACTTTCCGACAAAGATGAAGTCCGTTCGTTCTTTAATAAACTTAGACAGTCATTTCTTGACTGGAACTACATCGCCGAGAACACGGATGCTTACAAGGCTAAGGAAAAGGAAATCGAGGAACTCTATGCTTCGAAAAACGGAAAAATCAAGGACGAGGCGGCAGAGCTTCTGAAGGATGGTGAATAATGAACAAAGTTTACAGTAAAATAGAATCCATCGTTGGCAGCGTAATAACTGTAAAAGCTCTTGGAGTTTCGTACGGCGAACTTGCCGAAATCGAAACCTCCTACGGTAAATCCCTTGCCGAAGTGAACAAAATTGACGGAGATGTTGTTTCGCTCCAGGTGTTCGCAGGCGGACGAGGTGTATCTACGGGCGACCACATACGTTTCCTTGGACATCGAATGGAAGTCTCGTTCAGCGAAGACCTTTTGGGACGCATATTCAACGGTTCTGCAGAACCTAGGGATAACGGACCTTCATTGGCGGACAATCTTATCGCGATTGGCGGACCTTCTGTAAATCCGTCAAAACGAATAATGGCACGCCGCATGATAAGAACCGGAATTCCGATGATTGATATGTTCAATACATTGGTCGTGTCGCAGAAACTTCCGATTTTTTCAATTTCCGGAGAACCTTATAACCAGCTTCTTGCACGAATTGCAATGCAGGCGGAAGTCGATGTGATTGTGCTTGGCGGAATGGGACTTAAATACGACGACTACCTTTATTTCAAGGAAACGCTCGAAAACGGCGGAGCTCTTTCAAGGACGGTTATGTTCGTTCATACTGCGGCTGACCCTACGGTTGAATGTCAGAAAATTCCGGATCTTTCGCTTGCGGTTGCCGAACAGTTTGCCCTTCAGGGAAAGGACGTCCTTGTCCTTCTTACCGACATGACAAACTTCGCCGACTCCATGAAGGAAATCGCAATCACGCAGGAGCAGGTTCCGTCAAACCGAGGATACCCCGGAGACCTTTATTCGCAGCTTGCAGCCCGATACGAAAAGGCTGTCGATTTTGACAGCGCAGGTTCTGTAACCGTTCTTGCCGTTACCACAATGCCGGGAGACGATGTAACCCATCCTGTACCTGACAACACGGGTTACATAACCGAAGGACAGTATTATCTGAAAGGCGGACGAATCGAGCCTTTCGGTTCTCTTTCCCGTTTGAAGCAGAACGTTAATAATTCCACGCGCGACGACCACCGGGCTTTGATGGACGGAATGATCCGTCTTTACGCAAACTACAAGGACACTCTTGAGAAAAAGTCGATGGGATTCAATATGTCGAGCTGGGACGAAAAACTTCTTGCGTTCGGCGGCGAGTTTGAGGACGAGATGATGGATCTTTCAAAGAACATAAAACTGGAGGATGCGCTTGACTTGGGCTGGAAGATTCTTTCAGACTGTTTTGAGCCGTCCGAGACGGGAATAAAGTCGGCTTTGGTCGAAAAATACTGGCCGAAAAAGAGCTGATTTTAAGGAAACCGTATGGCAAAGATTAAGCTGACAAAAAACGAGCAGAAAGTCCAAAAAGATGCGCTGAAAATGTATCAGCGTTATCTTCCGACTTTGACGCTTAAAAAACAGCAGCTCCAAACGGAAATCCGCACTATCGAAGCCAAGGCAAAGGAAGTGCGTTCAAGGCGCATTAAACTTGAGAAGGAATTCGATGAATGGATTTCTGTTTTCGGCGAGGCGGATGCGTTCAAGAGCGGAATGGTGTCTGTGAGGAACATCAAAAAAGGTTTCGGAAACATAGCGGGAGTCGCTATCCCCATATATGAGGGCGCTGATTTCAGCCGCGGCGACTACGATTTGTACGAGACTCCGCTTTGGATTGACATGGCTGCCGACAGAATGGAAAAAGCCCTGTCGCTGGATCTTGAGGCGGAAGTGCTTGACGAGCAAGTGCGGCTTCTTTCAAAGGAACTTCGCACCACCACTCAAAGGGTAAACCTTTTTGAAAAGGTGAAGATTCCTGAGACAAAGGCGAACATCAAAAAGATTTCCGTATATCTTGGAGACGAGCAGGTGGCGGCTGTGGTTCGAAGCAAAATCTCAAAGAAAAAACTGCAAGCCGCATCGGATGCAAAGAAGGAGGCTGAGGCATGATAGTTTCCATGAAAAAAGTCTCCATTGTAGTCCTGAGCAGGGAACGAAAGGAAGCGTTGAGACATCTAAAGAAAGTCGGAGTTATGCACCTTGAAAGCCTTGAAGGTTCGGGGGAAACCCTTTCGGGATATAAAGAAGAAGCCTCGCGCGCTTTTTCGGCGGCGGCGATTCTTGAGGAGATAAAAAATCCTAAAAAAGTTACGAAGGTGTCAAATCTTTCCGACTCGGAACTTTCAAAGAAATGCGCCATGGTGATTGAACTTTCCGAAAGAAAGAAAAAACTTCTTGAGGAAATCGCAAGCTATTCTGCAGAACTTGAGCGTCTTTCGGCTTGGGGTGAGGTCGATCCCGATGATTTTTCATATCTTGACGGAAAAAACATATCGCTTAGGATGTTCGAGATTCCAGAGGCAAAGTACGACGAACTTTCGGACGAACTGAAAACCGTTCTTGTGAACCGATTCAGGAAAATCGCAAGGTTTTTGCTTATTGACGCACCTTCAGAAAGACCTTCTTCTCTTCCTCCGGAGGCGTTCGCAGTTCCACTTCCTGGCGTTTCCACAAAAAAAATCAAGGAAAAGATAGAAAGTTCAAGGCGTGAGATTTCGTCCATCGAAAAAACGCTTTCAGGCGAAACCGTATATCGTCCTCAGATTGAAAGCCTCATAAAGAAACTTGAAAAGGACATTCAGTTCGAGAACGTGTATTCGGGAATGGGAAAAGAGAACGGCGACAAGGACACCGACCTTGCATGGCTTACGGGCTTTGTTCCGGTGGATTCCATCGCCGCTTTCAAGGCTTCCTGCGCAGAAAATTCGTGGGCATATGCCGTTTCAGATCCGAGCGAGGATGACGAAGTTCCTACAAAACTCAAGAACAATCCTTTGGTGAGCCTTATATATCCGCTCACGGATTTTTTGGGAACTGTTCCGGGCTATCGAGAATACGATATATCAGGCTGGTTTCTTTTGTTCTTTACTGTGTTCTTCGGAATGATTTTCGGGGACGGAGGCTACGGGCTTTTGGTGTTCGTGCTGGGACTTTTCATGGCTTTGAAAGGCGCAAAAAAAGGCGGCTCTCCGCTTGCGGGTTTGGTAACCTTGCTTGGGCTTTCAACGGTCGTGTGGGGGACTGTAACCTGCACATGGTTCGGGCTAACGCCGGAGCAGCTTCCTTCATGGTTGAAAGGGCTTTCCGTTCCGCCGATTTCAAACGCATATTCGGATGTGAACTGGCTTCCTTTCTGGACAAGCGATCCTTCAAAGGGAACTCTTACGACGGCGCAGAATCTTCAGATTTTCTGCTTCACGCTTGCGTTCCTTCAGCTTTCGGTCGCCCATTTCAAGGGAATCGCAAGGAACATCGCAGGAAAATCCCTGAAGTGGATAGGAGAATTCGGTTCTCTTCTTCAGCTGTGGGGAATGTTCTACGTTGTTCTTAGCATGGTCGTAAGTTCCACGATTTTCGGATTTTCTGAAATCATCTACGGCGTTCCGGTCGGAAAGGTTTCCGTCGCGCTTGTCGGCGTTGGATTTTCCATGAGTTTTGTCTTCAGCAATTATGAAGGAAACATCGGGGAATCCATAATGGCGAGCGTAAAGGGAATAATTTCAGTGCTTCTTGGAGTGGTGAATGTTTTTTCCGACATAGTTTCTTATATCCGTCTTTGGGCGGTAGGTCTTGCGGGTGCGGCTATCTCGAACACAGTGAACTCTATGGCAGGTCCTCTTCTTGGACACGCCATAACCTTCCTTGCGTTCGTGGTCCTGATTCTGTTCGGTCATGGACTTAATATGATACTGAACCTTCTTTCTGTTATTGTTCATGGCGTTCGTCTGAATACGTTGGAATTTTCTACGCATCTGGGAATGTCATGGTCCGGCTTTAAATACAGTCCTTTCTGTGAGAAGGACTAAAAACATTCTTCTGTTTGAAGAATTATAATGAAATTTAGTCAATATTAGGAGATTTTGATTATGTTCGATTTCGGTATGTTGGGTGCTGCTGTTTGTATGGGTATTGCCGCCATCGGTTCGGCGATTGGTATAGGAATCGCAGGACAGGGCGCGATAGGTGCGTGGAAGCGTTGCTACGTGAACAATAAGCCTGCTCCGTTCATCCTTACTGTGTTCGCCGGAGCTCCGTTGACCCAGACAATCTACGGTTTTCTTCTTATGCAGAGCATGTCTGCTTCTCAGAAGACACCGGGATTTCTTTTGGGACTTGGAATCGCTTCAGGTCTTGCGATGTGTTTTTCTGCGATTGCGCAGGGAAAGGCAGGAGCTGCAGGAAGCGATGCCCTTGGTGAGACGGGAAAAGGTTTCGCCCAGTACATAATGGTTGTAGGTCTTTGCGAGACGGTCGCTCTTTTTGCGATGGTCTTCTCTATGATTGTCTGCTAGGCTTTTTGAAACACTGAAAAATACTTATTCAGTAAAGACGTGCGCATCCCGCACGTCTTTTTTTTTGTGAGGAATATTTGTATAATCTTTTTCATGAAAGAATTCAAAAAGCCCCGGCTTGTTTTTATCGGAGGGACGGGGAACGTTCGGAAAGTCGGATTTGGCGGAGACGAGCCTATAACCATACAGACAATGTGGAAGGAAGGCATAGAAAACATTGATTCCGACGACGGTGCGCTTCATGAAACGTTGAAGAAAATCAACGAACTTAAATCGCTTGGCTGCGACATTATCCGTTTTGCGGTCCCGAACATGAAAAGTGCGAAAAGCCTTATTAAGATTCAGAAAAATACCGATGTTCCGCTTGTTGCGGACATACATTTTGACCACAGACTTGCGCTGGAATGTCTGAACGGCGGCATTCCTAAAATCCGCATAAATCCGGGAAATATCGGAAACAGCGAAAAAGTAAAGGAAGTGGTCTTTCTTGCGCTCAAGAAAAATGCCGCCATAAGGATTGGGGTGAACTCGGGAAGCCTTCCGAAAGATTTGGCTTTGAAAGTGGCGGACGGAAAAATGACCAGGGCGGAGGCGCTTTCAGAAACTGCGGCAAGGGAATGCGCCGCATTCGATTCGTTGGGTTTTGACCGGTATGTTGTAAGCATGAAGGCATCTTCCGTTCAGGAGACTGTGGAAGCAAACGAGTGTTTTGCAAAAAACTACGACGCTCCGCTCCATATCGGAGTTACGGAGGCAGGTCCTCTTATCACGGGAATAGTAAAGTCCACGATGGCGTTCTCGCGTCTTCTTTGCGAGGGCATAGGCTCTACCATAAGAGTAAGCCTTTCCTCATCGCCTGAAAACGAGATAATAACGGGCCGTGAAATCCTTCATGAATGCGGACTTAGAAAAGGCGGAATCACTCTCATAAGCTGCCCGAGGTGCGGAAGGGAAGGCTTTGATGTTCATGCGTTTGTCGAGCGCTGGCAAAATGAGCTTCTTTCTATGAAAAAAGATATAAGCGTGGCTGTGATGGGTTGCGCCGTGAACGGTCCGGGAGAAGGCAGGCATGCTGACATTGGAATCGCAGGTAGCGGAAACAAGGCGATAATTTTCAGGAAAGGCGAAATAATCCGAACGATAGACGCAAAGGATGCCGATAAAATATTCAGAGAAGAGTTGGAATCTCTTGTCAATAAAGGCTAAAAGGTATGGAAATGAGAAGACTTCTGTTCGGCATCTTAGTTTTTTTTGTAAGTTTTGGATTTTGTTTTTCAGTTCAGCCGGAAAAACCGGACTACATCATGAACGACAGGCGCATATTCGAGGAGGCCAGGATTTCCTTTGAAGTGCAGGAATACGGAAATTGCCTGAACCTGTGCGAGAGAGCCGAATACGCGCGAAGAGCCAAGACGGAATGGGAGGTCTACACCTTAAAGAATTCGTTCAAGCCTGCGGAGGTAAAGATTCGGGGCGATGTGATAGATGAAGTTGTTCCCGTCCTTGAGGAGCGGCAGGATTTTGACGCTCTTGAGATAATCGACCGCTACAGAAAATATTACGGGCTTGAGCGTTTCGATTTTTCGTGCAAAAATTTAATAGATTTCATAAAATCAAGGAAAACTTTTCCGGAGGCTTCGTTTCTGAAGGGGCGTGTATATCAGCTTGAAGGCGAATACGGTGTGGCGGAAAAACTTTTTCTTCAGGCTTTGGAAAATTCCGGCATACTTGATGTTCCTGACGAACGGTATGACATCCTTTATGCGCTTTCGGAAATAAATTTCACGCAGAATGATTTCAGAAAATACGAGGAATATCTTCTTTTGATATTAAGCGAGGATTCCGCCTACAGGGATTCTTCGCTAATCGCGGCGATGCGGAACACAATCGAAAGCAAAAAGTCCGACTGCATGGAAAAATTTTTCAAAATGTACAGGGCTGGAAACTACAGGCTTTTGCGGGCGTATTTCAGTCTTGCAGGCTATTATCTTTCAAAAAACGAGAGGAAGAAGGCTTTGACCTGCGTCTCACTTGGAAGTCTTACGGCGTTCACAAAAATTTACGACATAGTTTCAAAGCGAAATCCTGAGTTTGAATATTCGGGCTTTTCCGAGCTTTTGAAGGAAGCTTCCACGTATTCAGACATTGTGGAGTGGGGGAAGAACAACGACGTGTGGAAGGGCTTCAATGATTTTGCCGACGAGGCGTACAGGTCTTCGTGTCCGATATTTTCCGTGAACCTGTACAGCGCACTGAAAAATTCAAGCCCTGAAGAATACTGGCGGCTTGATGCGGAAAAAAAACTTGAGAAAATTAATGGAGATTCTCAATAGTGAAGCCCGATTCCTATCGATATTTCGTATGGCTTTGAGTTTCTCCAGTCCTGGTTCAGTTTTCCTTTCAGTCCGGGCATTGTCTGGCTGAGGTCCAGCCCGAAACTTCCACGCACCACCATTCCTTTCCACTTTAGCGGATATACAATCGCTTCGATTCCCGCAGCGTAAAAACCGTCCCTGTAGTCAAAATTAAGTCCGGTGGCTTTGTTTCTGTAAAGTGCGATGTCCAAAAACGGCGAGAGGTGGAATTCCATGTTGAAGTATTTGGCAATCTTTTTTATGCGTGGAACTTTCTGCATGAATGACATCTCGTCCCATTTTGCAAGGAAAATCCGTACAGGAAAATCGAAGTTCAGGACTACGGCGGCAGGACTTTCGCAGGCTTTTTTGTCGGCGGCTGTGCTTGCTGTCGAATAGTACTGCTCGTCCCTGATTCCCCTCAGCCTTTCTCCGAAAGACGAGTTCCCGTTCAGATATGCAAAAACGTATGCATTGGCGGAAATACCCAGATATTTGAACGCCTTGAAAAATTTAAGTTCCCCTGAAATTCCCGGAATGAAATCCAGTTTTTGGACATTGTACGAAAAACTTTGCGTGAGTGAAACCGAAACTCCGTTTCTGAAATTGCCCATCCAGTCTATCCGTGAAGTTGAGAATGTCTGTCCGAGCGAAAGCACCGGACTCATCAGATCTTCGTTCAGGTTTGAAATTCCGTCTGTGTCCCAGTTGAATTTTCCGTTGAAATACAGGGTGTAGTATATGTTTCCCCAGTTTTTTATTTTTTGTATCACGATAGGAACAGAAATTTTCGCCTCTTCGACAAAATATGTTCCGTCTCCGTAATGGACATTCGTGCCGTTAACGTCGGCATCTTCGTAATCCAGATTCCGTATGAATGACTGGTAGAAATCCAGCTTTACGGAAAACCTTTCGAACGGAAGAGAAAGTTCAAGCCCTGTCTTGAAGTTCCATTCCGGGGTGTTTTTTCCGATTGTGTATGAGATGTTGTAGTCGTTCATCCATACGGAGTCGAATATGCCCAACTTGAACGGAACTTCAAAGTTCATGTCAAGGCCGAATTTGTAATCGTATTTTGTTTCGTCTTTGGATGCGATGGCAAAGTTCAGGTCTCCGGACATGGTTTCAAGCGTTCCGAAGAAATTTGAGTCCTTTGTCTTCAGTTTTAGGGCGAATCCGCTGTTCGAGTCGTATTTGGGATACGGCATAAGAAGAAAATGAAGCGAATTGCTTACAGAAACATTAAGGTTTACAAAATAAAACTTCTCTTCTGCTGAAATGGCGTTTTCATTCTCTTCAAGAGAAATTACTTCATTTTCTTCGAGCTGAACATTTTCATCAGGCACTTCGTCTTCGATTTTTATTTTGTTTTCTTTTTCATCTATATCCGCTTCTTCAAGAGAAAAATCCACCTGAATTTTCTCGAACGCCCTTGTGTTTTCAAGCCTTTTTTTATAGTCATTTATGTATGTCATAAGTTCATCTTCGCTTGAAAATATTTTCTTTTTGTCTACGGGAACTTTAGTCCTTAGAGCATATTCTTTTGTTGAGCCCGAGATGTCGTAGGTAATTTTTCCGATTTGATATAAGTCCGCATGAGCAGAAAAGCATATAAGAGCGGCAAGGAAAATAAAAAACGATTTTTTTACATTTTTACAAAACATTTAATATGCGCCTTTTCCGTTCAGTACTACCCAAACGGTTTTTATTATTATCCATATGTCAAGCCACACTGACCAGTTCTGAATGTAGTATGTGTCAAGGTTTATGCGCTCTTCGTATCCCGTGTCCGACCTTCCCGAGATCTGCCACATTCCCGAAAGTCCCGGTGTAACGCTTAAAATATATTCCGCGCTTCCATAGTATTGTTCGATTTCGTCCTGCGTTACCGGGCGGGGGCCTATGAAACTCATGTCTCCAAAAAGGATGTTAAAAAACTGCGGAAGTTCGTCAAGACTTGTTTTTCTAAGAAATTTACCGAATTTAGTAACCCTCGGATCGTCTGTGAATTTTCTGTCCTTTTTCCATTCCATAGCACGTTCGGGATCTGTTTTAAGGATTTTTTCAAGCCGTTCCGCGCTGTCTTTGTACATGGAGCGGAATTTCCAGCATTTGATTGCCTTGCCGTTTTTCCCGACCCTTGTATGTCCGAAAAACGCAGGTCCAGGGGAGGTAAGTTTTACAAGAATCGAAATTAAAAGCGTTATAGGAATCACAAGCGGGGACGATATAATCAGCAAAAAAAGATCAATCAGTCTTTTGAAAAAAAGATTGTATTTTTTTGTAAGTTCATGGGTTGCGGAAAATGCAAGAATTCCTCCCATGTCCCTAAGCTGCAATGACGCTGAAAGGGAATCCTGATTTTTTGAGCAGGTTATAACGTATCTGTAATACGCCGCGATTGACCTTTTTTCCCCTTCGTAGTCGCACATTATGGCAACTTTTATCTTAAGTTTTTTTATGGTCTCAAGGATTTCTTTTGAATCAGGGAAGACGGGTATTTCTTTGTGCATGGAACATTCTTTTGCCTCGCTGTCGATTATGACGGAAGGCTTGTAGCCCAGTGATTTTCTTGTAAGAAGGCGTTCTATGACTGTGTTCGCGCTGTCTGAAGTGCAGTAGATTACCGCCGGAACTCCCCACCATCTGCATTTTCCGAACAGATGTTTTGCAACTTCCCTGAATCCCGGAACTAAAATGGTTGTGAAGGGAATTGCGAGCATGAACGAGATTATTATCGCCGCGTCGGAGCTGTCTTTTATGATTTTGTTCGAGATTATGGATGTTATTATGTTGCTTGAGTCCTGAAACATGACATTTATGCAGATTCCGCAAAAGCACAGTCCAGAACACAAAGATATTCTTTTTACTTCGTCGGCAGGATTTACCATAATTCCCGGATAAAGGTCTGCCATATAGTATACAACGAGAATCAGCGGAAAATAGTAGCTGTAAAGCACGAAGGATTTGAAATTTATTTCATTTGGGGCAAACAGGTTTACTATGAAAAACGAAAGTCCTATGCATGAAAGCAGCATGAAAAAATCGGCGAACATTATCATAAGACCGGACAGAAACGAACTTGTTCCGTTCCTGTAGGTTTTCTTGAAATACATTCTGAATTCTTCGTTCGTCATGGCTTGTATTATAGTTAAATTTTTGATGATAGTCTATTGAAATAAAAACGCGCATGAAAACCAATTTTTACGTATTTTTTTTTATTTCAGCGTTCGGATATGAAAAACACAGTTTTTTTAAGAGAATCCGTTTTATCTTATTTTTATTTTTTCTGCCGTCTGTTCTACAAGGGCGGAAAACTCTTTTTTAAAACGCTCTTCGGTAAAACTTCTTGCGTGAGCTATAATCGTGTCTTTTTCAAAAATGCCTTTATCGTCAAGTTCTTCAAAACGATTTATAGCTTTTGAAAGGCTTTCTGTTTCCTGCTTATCAAAAAATATTCCCGTTTTTCCGTCTATTACAGTTTCCAAAGCACCGCCCCGTCCGAAGGCGATTACAGGAGAGCCGCATGCCTGGGCTTCAAGCGGAGTCAAGCCGAAGTCTTCTTCGGCGCAGAATATCAAAGCTTTGCATCGTCTAAGGTAAAAAAGCACTTCCTCGTCGGGAATGCGTCCTTTAAATTCGATATTGCCTGAGTTTTTTGCAAGTTTTTTGAGTTTTTCGGATTCAGAACCGCTTCCTATCACCACTAGTTTTTTTCCAAGTGCCATGCATGCGCTTATCGCGAGGTCGGCTCTCTTGTATGGCACAAGACGGCTGAAAAATACGTAGAAATCTTCTCTTTGGGAAACCGAATCGTCTGCACTGAACCTTGAAACGTTCACCGGAGAATAGATTACGGATGCGTCCCTGTTCCAGAATCTTTTTATCCTTCGCGCGATGTATTTTGAGTTTGCTACGATTGCATCAATCCTTTGGGAACTTATGTAGTCCCATTGCCTGATTTCGCCTATCCATCTGTCCATGAAAAACCGTGTAAGTTTTCCGCTTCTTTTTCTGTAGTCGAAAAAAAGATCCCAGGCGTAGCGCATGGGAGAGTGTATGTATGCTATATGCGGAATATGAGGCGGAACAATCACTCCCTTGGCGCACGAGGACGAGGAACTTATCACAAGGTCATAGCCTGAAAGATCAAAGGATTCGAACGCCTTCGGCATGAACTTTAGGAGTTTGGTATAGATTTTTGTGGAAAATGGAAGCCTTTGGATTTTTGACGTAAAGATTTTTGTCTCTTCAAAATGTCCCTTCATCTTTTTTTTATCGTGAACCAGGGTAAACATGTCCGCTTCCGGATACATCCTCAGCAACAGTTCGACAAAGGTTTCCGCTCCGCCGTAATTTGTGAGCCAGTCATGCACGATAGCTACTTTCATTTTTGTTCCGCCGTCTCAAGTTTTTTTGCAAAGTCAAGGAGCGAGTGTTCTTCCGTGATAAGCACGCTTTCCATGCATCCTGCGTTTTTCCCTGCCTGTATGTCGTTTTCGCCGTCACCTACCATGTATGATTTTGATAAGTCTATGTTGAAATCCTTTGCCGCTTTCAATATCAGACCGGGTTTTGGCTTCCGGCAGTCGCAGGCCGTCTTGTATTCAGGTCTTTCTCCCGGAAAACCTTTGTCCGTGTGGTGCGGACAGAAGTATATTGCATCGACGAAAGCTCCTTCTTTTCCAAGTTCGTTTTCCATCTTGTCGTGGATTTTTTGGAGTTCCTCGAATGTGCAGTCTCCGCGTGCTATTACCGGCTGGTTTGTTACGACAATTGTAAGATATCCGGATTTGTTGATTTTTTTTATCGCCTCTGCCGCTCCGGGAAGAAGTTCAAGCTCGGATGCGTTTTTTACAAATCCTGTGTGTCGGTTTATCGTTCCGTCTCTGTCGAGGAACACAGCCTTCTGTCTGTTTGAAAGGTTTCTTGCACGGACTTTACCTGTCTTTATGTCCGATTCGGTTTCAGAATAACGCTCCGGAGTTCCCATATCCTTTATGTATTCTGGAGTTCTGTACGCAAAGATTTTTCCGAGGGCGATGTTCGGCTTTAGCACGTCTCGGTCAAGGTCTATCTTATCGGGCGTTTCGGGATGCCGAGGAACAAAGTTTTCCGCCGTTTTTCTTAGAAGTTCCGGAGAAATTATCTGGATTCCTGCGTTTACAAGATTTCTGCAGTATGTCCTTTCGTCTTCTTTTGAAAGCCATTTTACAATGCGGGATGTGTCTTCCGGAAGTCCGCCGATTTTTTTTGGCGGAAGGATTTCTGTTACTATGAGGGAAGAATCGTACGGATGTCCGTTCGGATGAGCCATAAGGCTTCCCCAGGCATTTTTTTCTTTATGGAATGAGATGAACCTTTCAAAATCGATGTCGAAAATGACATCTCCGCATAGAAGAATAAAATCTTCGTCCAACACAGTATTTGTTTTTATCGAGGAAAGGTCTTTTCCGTCGAGCATTTTGAACAGCGCACCCGCCGTTCCCAAGGGTACTTCCTCAGTGAAATAGTCAATGTTTACGCCGAAATCTTTTCCGTCCTTGAAAAAATCTTTTATAACGTCTCCAAGGTAGCCTACACCTATAGTTATGTCGGTAAGACCGTAATTACTCAGATTTTCAATCTGATATTGAAGAATCGGCTTTCCGCAGATTTCAATCATGGGCTTCGGAACATCGCTTCTTACCGTACGGATTCTTGTTCCTTTTCCGCCTGCCATTATTACAGTTTTCATTAAGTCTGTCCGATAAAATTATTCTTTCCAGAAATGCTCTTCCGCTTCAAGGCAGAGGGCATGGTATACGGGTAGGTGAAGTTCCTGAATCATGAATGTTTCGTTAGCCGGAACTACTATGCTGATATCCGAAAGTTTTTTGAGTTTTCCGCCGTCTCTTCCCGTAAGGGCGATTGTGGTAAGCCCTTTAGCTTTTGCGACCGCCGCCGAATACACGATGTCTTTTGAGTTTCCGGATGTTGATATTCCCAAAAAAACGTCCCCTTTTTTTCCGTAGCCGTTTACCTGCTGGGCGAACATCACGTTTCCGTCAACATCGTTCAGACTTGCTGTCATAAGGGCTGAGTTGTTCGTGAGCGCTATTGCAGGAAGGGAACCTTGAAGTTTATCGGAAAGATATGTTCCCGTTTCTTCGTCGATTTTTTTTATTGAATCAAGAAATTCTTTTGAAGGAAGCCGTTTTTTGCAGAAGGATTTTAATAGTTCTCCTGTTATATGGTCGCTGTCGGCTGCACTTCCGCCGTTTCCTGCAACAAGGAGTTTTCCGCCGTTTTCAAACGATTCAATAAGGCTAAAAGCCGCCTTTTCGATGTCTTTTTTGCACGTTTCAAGGAAAGGGTATCTTGAGCAAAGCTGATCTATGTATTTCATTTTGATTCCTCGCTGTCTTCTGCGGTGTAGTATATTATTTTTGTTCCTTCGTTTTCGAATTTGAACGGAACTTGCATTTGATCTTTTAGGGCGTTTCTAACATTTTCCTGTTTTTCCTTTGGAACATAGAAAAGAAGAAAGCCGCCTCCGCCCGCGCCTAGAAGTTTTCCGCCAAGAGCGCCCGCATCCATCGCTTTTTTGTACTGTTCGTCTATGGAATCGGTAGAGATTCCTTCAGATATTCCTCTTTTAAGATGCCATGAATAGTCCAAGAGAGTTCCGAATTCGTCAAGGCTTTTATTTCCGTCGCTTAGAATTTTTTGTGCTTCGTCCACAAGCGAATAAATCTCAAGAAGTTCTTTTGTTTTTTCCTTCATCGATTTTTCCGTGCCTTTTTGAATGTCGCTTGAAAATCTGCTGAATCCCGTAAAAAAAAGCATTAGGTTTTCGTTCAGAGCATTTTTTCTTTGAACGCTCATGACAACGGGACTTACAGTGTAGCCATCCTTTGAAAAATCTATCCTGTTGAAGCCCCCGAACGAGGCTGCTATCTGATCCTGAATTCCGCCAGCTTCTTCGCACAGCGTGCGTTCAAGATATATTGCATCGTCGGAAAGTTTTTTCTTGTCTGCGTATTTTCCTTTTAGGGCGTAGAATGCACCGAGCATTCCCACAGCGAACGAAGATGATGTTCCGAGTCCGCTTCTTGCAGGAAGGTCAGCCTCGTATGTCATACGAATCCGCTCCATTTTAAGCCATTTCATTGCATTCCTTATAGCCGGATGGCGGATTTCGTCCGCGTCGTTAACTTTTTCTTCTTTTGAATATGTAAGATGCGTTTTGTATTCGAAAAACGGCGGAAGTTTTCTTACTGTAACGTATGCGTACTTGTCGAAGGTGGTGCTTAGAACAGCTCCTCCATGCTCGTTAAAAAATCCGCTGAAATCAGTGCCGCCTCCGAAAAACGACATTCTGAACGGTGTCTTGGTTATAATCATAGTGACGATTATAATCTAATTAATATTTGATTTCAACGAATTTCGGATTATGGAATATGTCCTTCGGAACGAGTAGATTTCAGGAATTCCTTTTGGCGGTTCTTTTTTAAAGGACTCTGTAATTTTTTTTGCAAGGTCTTTTTCGTCGTCCGCCCTAAAAAAGGTCACGGGAAAATTTTCGTAAATTTCTTTGAACACGGGAATGTCGGAAAGGACTACGTTCGTTCCCGCTTGAAGAGCTTCCAGCGGAGGAAGACCGAATCCTTCGTAAAGTGACGGCTGGACAAGCAGTGCCGATTTTCCGTAAAGATTGTTCAGTTCTTCGTCGCTGATTCTTCCCGTAAAGTCCACAGTGCCTTTGGGCATTCGGGAAATCTTTTCCGCTATTCCGCTGTCGCCTGTTCTGAAGTTTTCCGCGTTTCCGACTATCATAAGTTTTGCAGCAAGTCCTGTTTTTCTTGCTTCAAGAAATGCCGGAATCAGCGTGTGAAGTCCTTTGTGCTTTTTTATATTTCCGACAAAAAGAATCGTGTTATCTTTTTTTATTTTTTCGCCGGATTTATTTTTAGAGCTTATCCATTCGGGAACTGCGCTGTACGTTACCGTAACGTCTTTTTTTGTCTTAAGATGACGGATTATTCTTTCTTTTGAAAATTCTGAGACTGTGAATATTACAGAAGATTTTTTTGCCGCATGAATGTAGAACATTTTTCTTACGGCTGTTCCTATTTTTCCTGCGATGCTCGGAACGTCAAGAAAAATTACGTCATGTATTGTAGAAAATATAGGAATTTTTATTCCGCTTGGAATATTGCAGTACGGGCTGTAGTATGCATTGCAGGAATTTATTGCTTTGGAAATTTTTTTAGGAAAAAACAGAAGTTCCTTTGCGCTGAATGTCTTTACATTGCATTCAATAATTTTTACATTTTTTGCTTCGTAGCGGGAAATATCGTCTTTCCGTCCTATCAAAAGGCATTCGTTTTCTTTTATGAAAAACGGAATCAGGGAAGAAATGTACGAACCTATTCCGCCGGAACCTATCATTCTGCAGTCTATCGCTATTTTCATTCCTTGATTGTATCAGAAAATTTTTTCTTGTAGTAGAAGTTCTTTTGCGAATGAAGTTGAACTAGCTCTTAGCGGCGCCCGGACCTCTTTACCGCATAAAGAATCACCGCCATAAAATACGGGAACGATGAAAGAAAAAGTACGGCTTTTTCTTTTACAGAAAGAAATTCTGCTTTTGAAAGATGTTTTTTTGCATATAAAAGTTCGGCGGAAGAAAGAACATCTTTTAGTTCCTTTCTGAAAAGTTTGAACGGAAGAGCGTTGTTTTTGTGGGCAAAATGCTTTTTTAAAAGCGAAAGAAAATGCCTGAAAATCGCATATCTAAGGGAATCTTTTGTGATTTTTTCCATGTCAGGTTTTTCTGCTTTGTAAAAAACTTCCGAAGCAGTGTCAAAATCTTTAAGCTCAAGATACCTTTTTGAAAGAGAATCGGAACAGACTTGATAATTGTAAAGAGCTTTGTTTTCATATACGAATTTTTCTACAAAATTGAAGTATTCCCAGCAAAAAAACGTGTCTTCTCCCGTTTTCAATTCCGTGTTAAAAAAAATCCGGTTTTCCCTGATTATAGACATCTTAAAAAGTTTGTCCCACGGCGTTCCCATTCCAATAAAGTCTGTTTCAAAATCGGTAAGCCGGTTACAAAAACAGCCTGCCTGAAGCATTTTTATTTCTTTTGGCTCGGAATAGATTTTTTTTGTACTGTACAAAAAGATAGCGGAAGTATTTTCGTTTTCAACTTTGTTTATTCCCACCATCGAAATATCAAAGTCCGCTTCTTTTTGATTTTTTACAAGAATTTCAAGGTACTCGTTTTGAAGTCGGTCATCGCTATCCACAAAGCATACAAAATCTCCAACGGCATTTTTTATTCCCGTGTTTCTTGCGGCCGCGGCTCCCATGTTGGACTCTCGAAGAACTTTTAGAAAACTCATTTTTTCAGAAAGTCTACAAAGTAATTCAAAAGACGAATCCGAAGAACCGTCGTCAACGGCTATCACTTCAAAATCTTTGAACGTCTGTTTTTCTATGCTTTCAATGCAGCGCTCAATGCATTTTTCGGCATTGAACACGGGAATTACTATAGAAACTTTCGGCATGCTAAAGTCTCCTTAGGTCTTTTATGTATTTTTTTGTCTTTGAAAAAAGAAAGGGATTAAGCCAGCAGCACACAATCTGGAATTTTATAAAGCGCGATTCAAAACTTTTTTTCCCGTAGAGTTTTTGAATCCATAAAAGACGGCTCAGCTCAAACTGAATTCTTGAAAAACTTGCCTTCCGTTTTATAGAAAAATCTTCCCCCACAGAACCTCCGCAAAGATGGATTATTTCAGGGCCGTTTATTACAAGCCTTGAAAGGGATTTTTCGTTCAGTCTGAACTGCATTTCCATGTCTTCAAAATAAAGGAAAAATCTTTCGTCGTAAAATGAATTTACGTCGTTTTTCATAAAAAGGTCTGCACCCGTTATAAAATCCACAGAAATTGTGCGGTCTTCCTTAGGCTCAAAAAAATTCTTTTGTTTAAGTTTTCGTAAATTTGCGGTTGGAATATGAAATACATAAAGAACCGAGAGCGCAAGATTTATAAACCATGCCTTAAAAAGTTCTTTTGAATTTTTTTTGAAATCAGAAAAATGCCCGTATGAATGAATTACTTTTCCTTGCAAATCCAAAAGCCACGAGCCGAGTGCACCGATTTTTTCTTTTTCCGCGCTATTTTCCCAAAAGTCAAAAAAGATTTTTGCGGCATTATTCATAAGAATCGTGTCACTGTTCAGAAAAAAAATGTATTTTCCGCTTGCGATTTTTTTTGCAATGTTGTTTGCCTTTCCGAATCCAAGATTTTCATTGTTCTCGATAAGAATAACTTTCGGAAAATCGTTTTTGACCATTTTACATGAGCCGTCCGACGAGCCGTTGTCGCTTACGATTACTTCAAAGTTTATGCCTTTTGTCATTTCATATATTGAAGAAAGGCATTGTTTTAAAAGTTCCTTTGTGTTGTATTCTACGATTATTATCGATACGTCAATCTTTGAATCCGCCATCAAAAGCTCCTACCAGTAAAAAAGCCTTATTCCGAGCGAAAGAACGGCTCCGCACTGAACAGGATATTCTCCCGTGTCAACAAAAGAATAAGGCGTGTATTTTCCAGCCGCATTCTGATATGAAGAATCGTAGGGGTCGTAGTGTTTTCTGTACACTCCTGAATCTATCATTGTGTAGTACGAGTACAAAAATCCCAGCGTACCGAACACTTGAAGCGGAACTTTAAGTTCTTTCATCGTAAGCGTTCCTGAAACGCTTATTATGTGCATCCAGTTGTATGCTCCGTCGTGAAGAAAATATTTGTGAAGATTTTCCCTGTTCCACGGAGAAAGTTCCGAATACAATGAGGAGCCGGGCACTTGCTGACTTCCGTAGTCAGCTCCGTGGCGTATAAACTGGTACTGCAATGCCGTAGAAAGAAATTCCAGCGGTCTTGTCTCGAACCTGAAGTGAAATTCATCGGAATTCGGCGGAATGTAGTATCCTATACATTCTCCGTTGTTCGTGTAGTTTTCCCAAATGTATTGTTTGTACCAAGGCGTGTAGTTTATAGCCTGATGGGTGTAACAGTAGGGCTCGACCTTTGTGTATCTCATGCTTACGGACGTAAACGGAAGGAATGGAATAACCGCCTTTACTCCCAACTGACCTGCATACATTATCCTTGTATCTGTGAAAAAGTTGCTTCCGACATTCAGTTCATCAAGGTATGCGGACGCCCAAACAGAGCCGAGCCCCGGTTTTGTGGCTTTTATATCTCCGAACAAAGCAAGATTGTCTCCGTCCCCGATGTGGTTTTGGTATTCAACGTAACTTGTAAACGGAAAAAGGTAGCCTAATTCCGTTCTTTTAGGCCATACGACAGAACTTCCGAAGTCGAAATGAAAGTAGGGGAAGTTCACTTCCACCATGTTCAAAGTGAATGCGTTTTGAAAAAAGAAAGCATCGTCAAGTACGGGCGCATTTTCCGTATATGCGTTCCTGTTCATGTAATCCTGATTCGGATATTCCAAGCCCCCGACCACAAATGAATATTGAATCCAGTCAAACGGATTGAACGCCAAATCAAGCCCTAAAAATGGACGAGCTTTTTCGTTCAAAGCAAGGCTTGAACCGTCTTCCATAGAAGCGTACGCTCTTCTGTATCTTCCCGAGCCGATTTCAAGATGCCCCGAAAATGCGGAATAGTGAAGTTCGCCTTGGATTCCGCCGCTTATACCTATCTGCTGCGGCCAACCTTCAAGTCCGTTTGCACTTAAATTTGAAAGATAATACATCTGACCGTCCCAAAGCCGGCTGTACGAAAACGGAAGGTATGATGTGTTCAAAAGAGATTTTACTGTTCTTCTTTTAGGCTCTTTGTATCTGTTTCCGTCCTTGTCGAACTTTCCGCTAAGATAGTTGTCAGCTATATATCCGTTTTTGTCAGTTTCATACCATGAGTAGCCTATAAAATAATCCTCTCCGGGCGAATGGAAAAGCGGCATCTGCGTAAGGTCAAGGTAGCCCAGTATTTTGTATGAAAAATTTTCCGTCATGTCTCCGTAGAAACCGAACTTTACTATAAGGTCGAATCCCCACTGATTAAAAAAATCTTTTGTGTAAAGCCCGCCGGATGCGGAAGCTTCAAAACCCGTGTTAAAGTTAAACGAAGCGTAGAACTTTTCTGAAAAATTTTCTTTTCTTATATAAAGTTTTTTCAAATCCATGGAAGGCGGATTTTCTTTTTCGTTCTTCCATTTTTCAAGAAAATGCCTTTCGCCGTCTTTCAATTTTTCCGCCTTCAACGCTTCATCTATTTTTTCAAGGATAAGCCTTTGCGTGTACGGCTTTTGACCAATCATAGGTTTTACAAGCCCTCGAATCTGAAGGTTTTCAAGAATCGGATATATTTCGTCGGATATATCGATTGTATTGTTTTTCTGTGCAAAACAAAACGAGGAAAAAAACAAAAGTGAAAGAACGACGATGATTTTTCTGCGCATAATATTTTTTTTCATTAAGCACCTTCTTTTTTAAGACAATTGCAAGCATTATAAAAAGCCGCTGATTGCCGAATATTTTTAAGTTTTTGAGCAGCTAAAAACTAATATCAATCGGATAGATTTTCCGGATTTCAGCAAACTCAATTTTCATTTTATGATAGCAAAAAAAATAAAAAAATACTTCCTGTTTTCAGTAAGAACCGTAAATTCCTTTTTTATGCGCTTTGATTCCTTGCGCAATAAAAAAAAGGTCTTTGAACTTCAATTCCATTATTTTTTGAATCACGGCATAGACTCTGTATTTTCTGTATCCGTGTTTTTTGTACATTACCGGAAAGTTTTCTTTTATGTAGCCCATGTTCCTGAAAATATAGAAAAGTCGGACACCTGAATGTTTGCACGGACGCGGAAGAAAAGTTTTTTTTACATTTCCAAGCGTGTGATTCATCGTTATGTTTTGAGCCTCGCATATTTTAAAGCCTTTTTCCAAAAGCCTGTAGCAGAATTCGTGGTCAACTTCATCGATAAAAAGTTTTTCGTTAAAACCGCCGATTTTTTCCCATGCAAAAAGACTTATAATGTTTCCGCTTGTCATAACTTTGTCAGGGAACAAAAAATTTTCTAAAACTTTTTTTTCGATTTTACACTTTGCTTCTCCTACAACCGATTTTACATAATTTCTGTGAACGGGCGCAAAACTTTTTATTGATTCATTCTGCGTATTTTCAACAAAAAGGCACATCTTTTTTATTTCGGCTTTTTCCCATGAAGAATCCTGATCCATGGTCATCGTCCATTCAAATCCGTCTTTAAATGCCATAGCGCAACCCGTGTTCAGAGCGGACGCTATTCCTTTGTTTGAAAAATTAGGAACGTAGACGGCATTTTTTATTTTTGAGGAAAGCTCTTTGTTGGAAAATGCACTGTTGTCTATGATGTAGACTTTTTCTACAAAATTCTGATATATGAGGATATTTTGAATTGACGAAAAGTCAGGATTGAACCAGATTGTAACTGCAGAAAGTTTCATGGCTTTTCCTTAAAAAAAATATAGATGTTCATTTTTATTAAAAAATATTTTATGTAATCTTTAAATGTCTTTTTTTTCAGTTCACGGAAAGCCTCTTCAAAAATCTTTTTGTTCCGATGAGACACTGCAATTCCCATTTTATTTCTGACAAATATCTCCTGTGCTTTAAAGCTGTATGAAGAACCAAGTGCGTATTTTTCTATATATGATTCTCTTACATCTTTTACATATTTATGGAACTGAATTTCTTTTTGGGCATCCGAACTGTGCGATATGGAATTCTCTAAAACTCTATATGCTGCAAAATATTTATCGATAAACGCAGTTTTTTTGTTTTTGAAAATCCATAAATAAAAAGGGTAGTCTTCCATTTTCCAATTTGAAGATTCCGGATTTACATCATTTAAATATTCATCCATAACGGATTTTCTTACGCACATTGTAACGGGAGGAATTGCAGCTTCGTTTGAAAAAATATCATTAAAATTATTTAATTGTTTCCCCCATGAAAAATTGATTTTTTCATCATTATGATTTATTCCAATCACTTTGCCGTATATAAAGTCAATTTCCGCATTATTTTCCATAAAGTCAATCTGAAACTGAATCTTATCTTGAAGCCAGTAGTCGTCCCCTGCGCACACCATAAGATATTCGCCTGTGCAGTTTTTTATTACATTGTAGAAGTTTTTTGTAACTCCGAGATTTTTTTCGTTGTGAATTACAGTTATTGTGTCAGCATTTTTTTTCTGAAAGTCGTCACAGATTTGTGCCGTAAAGTCTTTTGAAGAGTCCTCGCCGATTACAATATTGTATGAGAACTCAGTTTTTTGATTCAATATTTCATTGAGCGTTTTAGAAATATATTTTTCCTGATTATACGTTATTACCGCCACAGAAAGTTTTAGATTTTTTTTCATTGTATCTATTTCCTAAAAAATTATTTTGAATATTCATTTATTACACGGTTGAATTCTTTTGACATTCTGCTTGTAAATGCTTTTTTCCCAAAGAGCGATATACATTTTTCGCGTATTTTAACCGCATCAAAAGTTATTTTTCCATTAAGAAAATCATTGCAATGTTTTGCAAGAGTTTCATAGTCGTATATGGAAACTATCCTTCCCATATCGTCATCTATGTAATCTTCAACACCGCCGCATCTTGTTGAAAAAATCGGAAGTCCGCTCATGCTTGCTTCAAGGGCGTTTATAGGAAGTCCTTCCTGAATGCTTGTGATTACAAGCGCATCGCAAGAATTATACACTTTTGGAATATCTTCCCGTGAAACGGATTTAATCATGGTTGTAAAATCTTTTATCGATGATTCTTTTACCGTATTTTCAAGTTCTTCCACATTTTTTGAATAACCTTTGTTTGCGCTGTATCCTGCCATAATAATCTTAAAATCTTTAACGGATATTTTTTTCAGTTCTTCCATAGTCTTTATGAACATAGGATAGTTCTTGTAAAAACTGTTTGAAGCTACTATCAAAAAAGTCTTTGTATCATGATTTTCCTTGCTTAGAGCAAATCGGTTTTCATCACAAAGGTTTCCTACATAGCAAGGTTTTATGCGGATATTCTGAAGCATTACTTGACGAATTTTATCTTGGCTTATTGCAAAAAAAGAATCCGCATTTTCTATTGCATTGGAAATTTTATCGGAAACAGTAGAGCCGGGCCATGGAAAAGGTGCGTGTTCTGCAACAACATACGGAACTTTATATTTAACTGAAAAAAGCCTTGCGACGGATGCATTATCCTGTGCGGTAAGTCCGTATACACAGTCAAATTTAGGAAGCAGGTTTTTATTTTTTATATATTCTAAAGATTTTTCAAGGCGTTTTTCGTGTGAAGGTCTTTCGTAAAACCCGATTCCTTCTTTTTTTGATTCCTTTCGGCATCTTATTTTATTGTATAAAAAATCAAGAAGAACAGTTTTTTTTCGTGGAAGGGTAAGTCTGTAAACGGAAAGTCCATCATCGTCTTCGATAAAAGAAAACTTGGGCTTTTTTAAAATCGCAGATTTATTGAAATTTAACAAAAGAATAATAATTTTAAAATTTTCCTGAAGAGCAATTGCCTGCTCCCTAAAAAAACTTCCTGCAAACGGATTTTCTTTTGTAGGATACCAAGAGGGAATCATTAAAATTGTTTTCATTGCTTAATCCTTTTTTTTGTATTTCAATATTCGTTTTATTTTATGCTTTAGTCGTGTCTTGAAGTTGTTCCACAAAAAAGCCCTTCTTTCTTTTCTGCTGAACCATGAGGCTGCAAAATGATGAATTGAATATGTGTTTTCCGTGAATTTTTCCAGAATCTGGCTGTAGTTCATAGGACAAAAATATTCTTGCGGAAAAACATGAAATCCTTCTACAATCTGTTCCGTTCCGTTCTGTTCTGCTTTTAAACCGTGCTTTACAAGTATTTTTGTCTGTACTATAGGCCCTGTGTTATTTTTTAAAACATCATCCGTAAAGTCCAGCGCTTCAAAATAATCAAGCATTTCTTTTATTATTTTATTATTAGGTTCAGCTCCCACGGCGGAACCGAAATTTACATAGTCGCTGCATTCAAAACCGCAGAATGCTTCCAATTTTAAAAGATTGTCAAAAGGTTTCAGCATTTCCACATCTGTGTCAAGATAAATTCCTCCGAATCTGTAAAGTACATCCATCCTTAAATAGTCTGTAACAAAAGCCCATTTTCCTTTTTCTGCGGCTGTTTTTACAAAGGGAACTTTATTGAGGTCATAGTTTTTTTCATTCCAAAGTTTTATCTCATAGTCCGGGCTGAGTTTTTTCCATTTTTTTATGTAACGCCTGAACTTATAAGGCATCTTCTTTTTTCCGAACCAACAGTAATGTATGATTTTTGGTATCATGATTTCTCCTTGTAAAAATTACCTTACCGTGCAAATTATGTTGTAGAGTTTTGCTATAATTTTTTGAAAAATGTTCCGCCTGTTTTTCTTTATGAATGCGGAAAGCTCCGCAGTAGAAAGTTCCAGCCTTGAACATAGATTTTCAAACTTAATGTTTTTTTTCTTTGACTCTTTTAACACAAAAGAAACAATAGGAAGTGTGTCCATAGAAAGACCGTGACATTTTATCTGTATTTTAGCGTAGTCAAGGAAGCCTTGAAAATTATGCGAAAAGCTTTCGGGACTGTTTGCTCCGTTTTTTGTAAGACCGTCATCCATGTATTCGCACATATAAATTACATCCGGATAAAATGCAATATAATATCCGTCAAATGAAATGCTGTCCCAGCAGACAGCTTCAGTGCAAAAAAATTCTTTGTCATATTCCGGAAACGGATGTGATTTTAGAATATGCGTTCTGTAGATTTCAGCCTTATCACATTCAAGTCCGTATTTTTTTCTTTCATGATTATAACATTTTAAACCGGGATTTAGACTTAGAACCGACGGAACGGAAATAGCCGTTTTTTTCTTTGTTTCATATCTTGAACCTGATACCGCCGCGATTTTTTTATCGTTTTCGTTGGCGTTTATCCAGCCTTTTATTTTCTCGATAGTATTTGGAAGTAAAAAGTCGTCGCTGTCCACAATAAAAAACCATTCATACACTGAAAGTTTTACAGCCTTGTTTATTGCTCTGTGCTTTCCGCCGTGGCTTTGCTTTTCGTAGCGTATTGGAAATTCCGCCTTATTTATGAAGGATTTTACCAAGTTTTCAGTATCGTCTTTTGAATCGTCATCTACTATTATCCATTCAAAGGATTTTAAGGATTGATTTTGCAGAGATTCAAAAAGTCTTTGCAATGTATGAGCTCTATTGTATGCGGGTGTAAAAATTGTAATCATGCTTTTCTCCTGAATCTTGATAAAGCAAGGCTAAAAAAGTATCTTGCTTCCTTTTTCCAAAAGGTTAGAATGAACCACATAAAAGAAACTGTAATAAAAAAGATAGCCGCTTCTAAAAGGAATGAAAAAAAGTTTTCCGGATAGAATGCCAGATGTTTCATAATTAAAGTACATATAACGAAAATAATTACAACTCTTACAAAATAGCACAAATACGAAAATAAATATGATAAGACATTTTTTTCAAAGATTTTTTTGTAAACAATTGCAGGCTGAATCCAAAAAGGCACCAAAAGTGTGCTTAATATTGTTCCGATTACAATTCCTATAAGACCGAAGAATTTTGCAAGGGCTATCGAAAAAGCTAGGTTCAGGATGCTTTCGATTAAAGGCGCAAACTTATCCTGTTCAAAAAGTCCTGCGGCAGTTTTTATGCTCCCGATTGCCGCTCTGTTCTTGGAAAGGTAAAAACTTAGGACGACGGCAAATACAATCGGCTCTTGCAATACAGTGTCATCTCCAAACCAAAGCCTTATAAACGGCGTAAGAAGAATTATAAGGCATATTGAGCATACGCTTGAAAATGTCTGGTTTATGAAAAACAGCCTGTCGAACAATATTTTTTTGTTTTCCCCTGTTTCCGTTACAAGGAAATTACCTATGCTGTCCTTTGTATTGTCAAAGATGATGTTTATGAATGTTGAAATCATTCCTACGATTGCTATGTAACCTGTGTATTTACCGGCTTCGGTCACTCCGCAGAAATATGAAATCAAAAGATTGTCAGTTCCAAGAACAATCACCGTTCCGAGCGAATGCCAAAAAAGCGCCTTTATTTTTAATATGATTGTCTTATGAATTTCCTCGGAAAGTTTATTTGATTTTCCATTTAAATACGGATAAAGACTGTCGCAGGTTTTGCTTATAATTATATTGTAAAAAAGTGTACATGCGATTTGGACTATAAGAAAAAGAACGTAGTTTGATGTGAAAAATACAACCAAAAGCTGCGAGATTTTAAGGACATAATTATAGCCCAATGTGATGCCCGTTATCACATAATTTTTTTGGTCGGCAACTATCAGCGTCCGCTTGTAAACCAAAAGATATGAGGAAACACTGTTTATAAGAAAAAGCGAATAAACAAGAAAAATATATGATTTTGGAAAGTCGCTCTGTTTTATGAATGTAGGTATAAAAGGTAAAAGAATCAAACCCAAGGCTAAAATCACAAGGGCTATAATCATGTAAGCCTTTTTATAAAAAGCCATTATGGATTTTATGAGTTCCTCGTTTTTTTCGGCAAGCGGCTTATAAAGGGCAAAATTTATTGCGGCTCCAATACCCATCTCTGAAAGACCCAGAATACTAATAACGTTGCTCAAAACTCCGTTAAGACCCAATACCTGAAGTCCGAGGTTCTCTTTTATCACCTTGCTTGTAAAAAGAGAAAGCACATACATCAATATGTTTGATGCGAACGCAACGAGAATGTTTTTTAGTGAGTTTAGTTTTCTTGAGCCTTCTGTCATCGTCTGCCGAATATTTTTTTAATTTTTCTTGCAATTCTAAACGGAATCTTTCTTTGCTTTTTTATCTCGGATTCGTTCTGAACCTGTAGAGTAACAAGCAAGTTTGTAATTACTGTGTTGTTGTCGATTCCTGCATAGTTTGCAAACATATTGAAATAATAAAAGAAGCCTTCCTTTGCGTTCTTGTTGTCAAAGAAAAGATGGGCTATCCAATCTTCATGCTTACATGACAAAGTTTTTAAATCAAGTTTAGGCTTCAATCCGTGCAAATGCAAAATCACAGCCTCTTCATTTATTCCCCAATACGGTTTCCAGTTGAATTTATTGTCAAGTTTTTCAAAATTGTTTTCATAAATCGAATTCAAATATCCTTGGTCACAGCATTCAATCTTTGCAAGCTGTTTTTTAAAAAGCATTTCGACAAGTTTTTTCTTTGCTTGTATGTATGACTTTATATTTAAAAGCATAATTCCTGCATTAAAATAATCGTATTTGTATGTGTTTTCAAATTCCGGACAGACTGCAACTGTCTTTGGAAGGGTATTAAAAGAATCCAATGTAATGTCTTTAAGGAAAATTACGTCCGTGTCTGCATAAAGTATATATTCATCTTCTTTTTCAATATCCGCTATCATAAAACGCAGGAACCTTGAATACATCGATGATTTTGTTACTGATATTTTTTTAAGATAATCGTCCGTATATGTGTTAAAAAGTTCTTTTTCAAAATCGATTGAAATAATGTGGATATTAACATCATATCTTTTTAGAATATCGTACAGCCTGTCGCTTTCAATGTCAGAAGAATTTTTTCCTCTAAAATCATAAAGACAGTGGAGTTCAAGGCTTGTATTTTGCCTTGCCGATTTCAAAGTACATTTTAGCATATTGTAATATTCGTCTTTTGTTGAAACATCATCTGAAAGCGCAAAATAGCATTTCATTTTTATCTCCAATTGTTTATGCAGTTTATTACGTGTTCTATCTGTTCATCAGTTATTGAAGGCCCGATGGGAATGCTTAATTCCATTGCTGCAATTTTTTCGGTTACGGGAAGACTTATAGAGTTCCATTCGGAATAGCATTTTTGCTTGTGAGGCGGGATGGGGTAGTGTATCACCGTTCCTATTCCGTTATCGGCAAGGTATTTTTGAAGCAAATCCCGCTCATCGGAAAAAACAGGAAAAAGGTGGAATGCGTTCTCCTCTTTTTTCATCGTTAACGGAAGCCTTATCTTGGGATTTTTTATTCCGTCGATGTAAAGAGAGGCAACTTTTTTTCGTCTTTCGTTGTCTTTTTCAAGATATTTCAATTTTACGCCAAGCACCGCCGCCTGAATCTCGTCAAGTCGGCTGTTCCGCCCGATGTAGTCGAAAACGTATTTTTTACTTGAACCGTAGTTTGCAAGGCTTCTTATGCAGTCTGCAACTTCCTTGTCGTCTGTTGTTACAGCTCCCGCATCTCCGAATGCTCCAAGGTTTTTACCCGGATAGAAACTGTGAGCTGCAGCATTTCCAAGGCTTCCTGTCATTTTGCCGTTGTATCTGCAGCCGTGCGCCTGAGCGTTGTCCTCAAAAAGAAAAAGGTTTTTAAGTCTGCATATTTCTTTAATTTTTTCAGTGTATGCGCATCTTCCGTAAAGATGAACAAGCATTATTCCCTTTGTTTTAGGAGTGATTTTTTCTTCGATAAGGGAATCGTCAAGTTCCAGCGTGTCAAAACGCGGTTCTACAAGGACGGGTTCAAGTCCGTTTTCCGTTATGGCTATTATCGTTGCTATGTAAGTGTTTGCAGGAACAATTATTTGGTCACCTTTTTTAAGCCGCCCCAATTCTATATATGAACGCAAAATCCATATGAGAGCGTCAAGCCCGTTTGCAACTCCCACACAGTATTTTGTTCCTATAAAGTCCGCATAATTTTTTTCGAATTGTTCGTTCTCTCTTCCCTGAAGATACCAACCTGATTCCGAGACATTTACGACCGCTTCTTTTAACTCATTTGAGTGCAGCGCAGTGATTTCTTTAAGACTTAAAAACGGTACTGTCATAATGAACCTTCTGTAATAATTATGGTTTGTAGTATAACCTTTTTATGAACAATTTACAAATCTGATTTTTGAACGGTTGGCAGTAAGTATTCGTAAGAATTCAGTAAGCGCAGATTGTATAAAGAAGCGGAGAGTGCTGAATAAGCGCCGTTTTAAAAGCCCCCGTAAAGAACATCGACAATATCGCCGTTTTTCATAGGAGTTATTTTATATGGTAACGGTGCGTTACCTGATAGGGTAACGCGGGCTTACCTGATAAGGTAAGTGTGAGTTACTGCATAAGGTAAGTGTGACTTACCGCATAGGGTAAGTCACTAATATCTTATGAACTACGACTGTCGTAGTACATAATCTACGAGTGCCGAATAACGTAATCTACGTCGGTCGTAGAGTGTAGTCTATGCCTGTCGTAGAGTACAATCTACGAGTGTCGTAGAGCGTAGTCTACGTCAGTCGAATAGCATAATCTTCGATTGTCGAAGTATACAATCTGCGTCCTCCGTAGACTGTAATCGGTTTTATAAGAAATGACGGATAAGCTGTGTGAGAGGCACGCTTTTTGTCATTTTAAAGGAACACGAATATGTTAGCAGATGAGGTTTTGGGTATGAAAACTTGTAGTGTTTTTAAGACGCAGTATCTTTGCGGCTTAAAATAAACCTTCCTAAAAAATTCAGCAACCGCAGATTGTATAAACAAGACTGGATTGCTGAATTTCCGCCGTTTCAAGAAAGACGGAAACTGCGTACAAATTTCAAGTTTTCGGTACAAAAACTTGAAATTTACAAGGGAGCCGTATTGCGCCTAGCGAAGTTATACCTTTCTAAAAATGCAGCAGCCGAACAAAATGCGCTTCCTGTAAAATGCCTTTTAAATCAACAAAGGAATCCGCAAGTTATTCAATTTGTAGTAACGAATTATATGTTACGGATTACGTTATAGTCAATCTTTTTTCAAGCCGTATCGTGTAGTGCCGTAATAGACCACATGATACGGCTACAATAGGTCACCTATTACGGCTACAATCGATGACCTATTACGGCTAGATCATGTCATATGTTCCAGCACTACACGAGACGGCCTAGTGTAGTACTGGAATAGATCACATGTTTCAGCACTACACGAAAGTCACCTTCGGTGGGACGGACATACAAGTTTTCCGAATAAAACTTTGTTCACCTCTGAACTTTCTTACCCGTTTATTTTTCTTTTTACTCTGTGCGATATTGCCGTCATTACTTCGTAGGGAATCGTTCCTGTCATATCTGCTATGTCCCGCGCATCCATTATTGCGCCGTTTTCTTTGGGGCCGAATATTATTGCCTTGTCCCAGACTTTTACGCTCTCGTTTTCTTTTCCAAGGTTTACCATGCACTGATCCATGCAAATCCTTCCTATAACGGGATATGCTTTTCCGTTTATCGAAACCTCAAGTCCGGGGGAGCATCTTCTTAAAAGTCCGTCCGCATAGCCAATCGGAAGAACTGCAACCATTGTGTCTTCTTCCGCTTTCCATGTTCTTCCGTAACTTATAAAAGAGCCTTTTTTTATTTTGCGTATTGAACTTACATTCGTTTCAAGCTGCATTACAGGCTTTAAAGACATTTTAATTCCTTTTTCTTCAAGATATTTTTTTGAAACTCTGTCTGCATAATATCCGTATAGGATTATTCCGGGGCGTATCATGTCAAGCTGCATTTCAGGAAAAGCAATTCCTGCCGCACTTGCAGAGCAGGTTTTTATTCCTGCTGAAAGTCCTTCGTCTTCGATGGATTTTATCGCCTTGGTGAACAGGGCAAACTGTTCTTTTGTGTACGCTATGCTCTCTTCGGAAATGTCGTCAGATACGGAAAAGTGCGTGATTGTTCCGGAAAGAAAAAGGTGCGGCTGAACAGAAATTTCCTTTGCGATTTTATGCGCATCTTCCGGATAGCAGCCAATCCTTCCCATTCCCGTGTCTATTGCAAGAAAAACGGAACATTTTTTTTCAAGTTTGGCGGCGGTTTTTTCAAGCAGCGAGATGTATTCGCTCTCAAAGGCAAGCGGCGTAATGTCGTTTTTCACGATGTCCGATAAATCGTCGGGGTCGGAAAGGCTTAGAAGAAGCAGTTTTGTCTTTATTCCGCACGCCCTGAGTTCTTTTCCTTCTTCGACAGTTGCTATCGCAAGGTATTCGGCTCCAAGGCTTTCGTAGATTTTTGCAGAATTCAACGCGTCGTTTCCATATGCGTTTGCTTTCACCGCACAGCACAGCCGGACACCTTCTTTTAGATTTTTCTTTATTTCGTTTACGTTGTTGATTAGATTCTCAGAATATATTATCGCTTTTGTACATCTCATATGATACCGCCGTTTTTTATTTCCGCCACAAGATAAAAAGAGCCTGCTACAAGTAGAATATCGGTTTCTTTCATCTGTGATTTTAATGTTTCAGTCGCCTCTCTGACATCGGGCATCGCTTCCGCTTCTATTTTTAATTCTTTTGCGATGGAAAGAAGTTTTTCGCTGTCCGAATTCCTTACGGACTTTGGCTCGGTGAATACGATTTTTCTAAAAATTCCCCTAAAAAGTTTAATCATTCCTTTCATGTTTTTGTCGCCTGCGCAGGAAAAAAGAAGAAGTTTTTCTTTGTCGGGAAAAATTTCTTTTATTGTGCGGATGGCGTTTGACACGCTTCCTACAGTGTGCGCCCCGTCCATCACGATGTTCCCGTGTATCTCAAACCGCCCCGGAATGAAAGCATTTGAAAGTCCTTTTTCGATGGATTTTAACGAAATCTTTGGAAAAGCGGTTTTTACGGCGACGTATGCGGTTTCTGCATTTTCCGCCTGTTTTTTTCCAATAAGACGCATGCAAGTCCTAATCTTTTCATTTTCAGCCGAGAATTCAAGATTCATTTTTCCATCGGTGTAAAAAATTTTTTGAACAGAACATATTTTCCGTACAAGAAGCGCATCGCTTTTTCTTTCCGTGCATGTCTCAAGAAATACATTTTCAGCATCTTTGTGTATCTGTCTTGATATGACGCAAGGAATTCCTTCTTTTATGATTCCGGCTTTTTCTTTTGCAATCTTTTTTATGGTGTTCCCAAGAAATTCCGTGTGTTCCTTTTCTATCGGAGTGATGACGGAAACCCTAGGCTTCAAGATATTTGTCGAATCGAGCCTTCCTCCAAGTCCCACTTCGTAGACGACAAAATCGCATTTTGCTTCAACAAAGCAGAGGAACGAAAACAAAGTAACAAGCTCAAACCACGTGAATTTTCTGCCTTCGGGAATCTCTTTTTCATCGATGGAGGTAACCGCCGATACCAGAACAGAAGATGCCGCATCGTATACAGAATCGCAGAAAAATCCGTCTGCCGTTCCGATTCTTTCTCTTATGTCGCTTATGTGAGGGGATGTGTAAAGTCCGCAGTTCAAGCCTTCTTCTTTCAGTATGCTTGCTATCATCGAAGATACGCTTCCTTTTCCTTTTGAGCCTGCCACGTGAATGCAAGGAATTTTATCCTGCGGATTTCCAAGTTTTCTTGCAAGAAATTTCATGGAATCAAGCCAAAATATTCCTTTTTTTTGGCTCTTCTCAAAATTCAGGTATCTGTCAAGCCAGTTCTGAAAGTCCTTCAAGGTCATGATGATATGATAGCGACTTTTTTTCCGAATGTTAATGAAAATAATTTTTCGGAAAATCGTTTCCTGTGGAATAAAAACTGAAAATATGACATCATTAGTCATCCTAATGAAATCAGGAACGGATATGCAAGAATCGATTAATAGCGCTACATACGAGGCTGCCCTTGAGGCGAGCAGAAAACTTGAGGCAGACCTTCTGAAAAATCCTAAGTCATATAGAGTGCTTACCGGAGACAGGCCTACTGGTCGTCTTCATATCGGGCATTATTTCGGCTCTCTTCAAAATAGGGTTCGGCTTTCAAAGCTCGGAGTTCCGACGATGATTCTGATTGCGGACTATCAGGTGCTTACCGACCACGATGCGTATCAGGAAATAAGCCAAAACACAAAGCAGCTTGTGATAGACTATCTTGCTTCCGGCATCGAACCCGGAAAAGATGTCATTATATATCCGCACAGTTACGTTCCGGAGGCGAACCAGCTTTTTGTCCCGTTTCTTACGCTTGTGTCCAATGCGGAACTTTCAAGGAATCCTACGGTCAAGGAAGAGATTCAGGCGGCTGGAATAACCAACGTTAACGCTGGAATGTACACATATCCTGTGCATCAGGCGGTGGACATTCTTTTCTGCAAGGGAAACGTAGTTCCTGCCGGAAAAGACCAGCTTCCTCATGTTGAGATGGCTCGTACGATTGCGAACCGTTTCAACAAAAAATTCTGCAAGGAAGAAAATCCGGTTTTTCCTCTTCCGCAGGTGCTTCTTTCAAAGACTCCAAGCATAATGGGACTTGACGGTTCCCAAAAGATGTCTAAAAGCCGTGGAAACGCAATAATGCTAAGCGCGACTGAGGATGAGACGGGAAGGCTTGTAAAAAAGGCAAAAACCGACGGAGAGCGTCTTATAACGTATGATCCGGTAAATCGCCCGGAAGTCGCGAACCTTCTCCAGCTTATATCTCTATGCACTGAAGAAGAACCAAAAGATATAGCAGAAAGGATAGGGGACGGCGGCGGCGGAATGTTGAAAAGCGAACTTACCGAAGCGTTGAACGAGACTTTGCGGCCTTTGCGAAAAAGGCGCATGGAACTTGAAAAAAATCCTTCATACATACGGGATGTTCTTTTGGATGGAACAAAACGGGCAAGGGAAATTGCAGAAAAAACCCTCGAGGAAGTCCGCGCCGCAATGAACATGGTGATATAGTTAAAAAATTATGATTGTGGAGAAAACATGAAAAAGAATCTTGGAGCGAAGTCTGCTCTATATCCGATGCCGGTCTTCATAATAGGAACTTACGACGAGAACGGAATCCCCGATGCGATGAACGCAGCTTGGGGAGGAATCGCAGACGATTATAAGATAAACATATGTCTAAGTCCTGAGCATAAGACTGTGAAGAATCTTTTGAAAACCGGAGCGTTCACGGTTCATATTGCCGATTCCTCTCATGTCGCTGAATGCGATTACCTTGGGATTGCAAGCGGAAATAAGGTCCAGGACAAGATAGAAAATTGCGCCTTTCACGTAACTCGGAGCGAGTTTGTAAATGCTCCTGTAATTGAAGAACTTCCCATGGTTCTTGAATGTGAGGTGATTAGCTATGATGCGCCCACTTGCCGCCTTTTGGGAAGCATAAAAAACGTCGCTGTTGACGAAGCTTTCCTTGACGAAAACGGAAATGTCATTGTTGAACGGCTTTCTCCCATCACATACGATCCTTTCAACAATGAGTATTTTGTCCTTGGAAAAGCGGTGGGAAAAGCATTCTCCGCCGGAAAAAAGTTCATCGAAAAGAAAAAACTTTAGACAGGCTATTGACATATCGCCTGTGGTTTTGGTATATTCCTTTCATCGTAATTTTTCGGGCAGTTAGCTCAGCTGGTACGAGCGTCTGGTTTACACCCAGGATGTCGGGAGTTCGATCCTCTCACTGCCCAAAAGCCTTCCGTTTTTTCGGAGGGCTTTTTTTATGTGCGATTTTTTGAATTGTCGAATCTTCCGCACCACGGGATAGCCGTCTTTCAAAACGAAAAAAAAACTGCCCCAAGGGATTTTATCTTTTGGGACAGTTTTTTGCTTTCTGTTTTATGAATTGCTTTATAGTGCCTCAAGATTGTTTTTCTTCAGAAGGCGAACCCTGCCTGAAGTTTCGGAGACAATCACGTATTCACTTGTTATTGTCATCGGCGTGCTTGGGCTTATGTTCACGTTGGATTTCAGTAAAAGCGTAAGGTCTGCGCTGTATTTTCCTACAGCCCAGCCGTTTGCGCTTTTTATCACGCAGTAGTATTCTCCGTTATCCTGCACAAGCACGGATTCTTCCGCCACTGTCTCGTTGGATTCTTTTATTATCTCCATGGTGTCCGGAGAAAGAAGGACGAGTTTTACCGCTCCGTTTCCCGAATTTTCTCCTGCAATCGCGATGAAATTTCCCGCCGCCGAGAACATCGTCCTGTTTCGTATGACTGTTACCGGAGAAGACTGTATTATTTCTCCGTTGTTGGTATTTACCTTTATAAGACCTGAAAGCATGGAAGCCTCGTCCGTAAGCCGTATGGCATATGCGCTTGGAGCTCGTGAGTTTTCAATTTCCTTCTTAATGACTTCCTGCTGGTCGTTTGCGATTGTCTTGCGTTCTGTCTGCGCTTCGTCATTTTTTTTGTCCGCCATCTGCTGCTGTTCGTTGGCGGTCTTTTCGGCATTTTCTACGACCTTTTCCTGCTCTTTTTGTGCCGTCTGTTGCTTTTCATAGGTTTCCTGTTTTTTCTGAGCTTCGGCTTGGGCTTTTTTGTCCCTCGGATTTTCTTCAGCTTGCTTTTTAGCCGTTTCCGCCTCGGTTTTTGCCTTATCCGTCTTTTTTTGTACCTCTACAAGCTTTTTCTTTTCTTCGGTGGCTGTTTTCTGAGCGTCCTGAGCCTTCTTTGCAGCTTCCTCCGCCTCGCGTTCCTTGATGTCGACCATGTTCTTTCTTGCTTCTATGTTTTTGTCGTCGTCTTCCTGCATTCTTTTTACGACTTCGGTGCTTGTGATGACAGTTGTGTCAATCGTGCTGAGCCCTCCGTTCACGTCGTACAAAGGAATCACAATTTGGGAAGAACCCGGCCATTCCCGATAGTTTACGGAAAGTCCGCATGACGAGGAACTAAGGTTTCCAGTAACGACCTTTTTGTATTTTTCCAAAAATTTATCAAGGTTTCCTCTGTAGACCGCATTGTACACGGTTACAAACACGGCGATTGTCCTTGCGTCGCTTTCGCTGTAGCCGTAACTTTCTTCGATGTAGGCGGCTATTATGCGTCTTAGGTTGTCTATGTGGTCAACGCCCGCATCTTTTCCCAAAAGAATTATGTCTGCGTCAAGTTTTTCTTTTTCGGAAGGGTCTACGGCATGAATCACCGAATATCTTGAAGGATTCCCGGCCCTTGTACTTGAAGACCTGACGGACGAGACGGCTTTTCCCATATCAGAACCGATTTTTCTTATGCTTGAAATCGAATCTATCTTTGAATGAGGTCCTGTGTAGTTTATGAACACTATGGCGTTATTTCCTACGCTTCTAAGTTCGGTTTCGTTCACTTCCAAAGCTGACAATGACAAAATGCTTGCCGCAAAAATAAGTGCGGCAAATATAGACTTGTTTAATCTCATAAAAATCCTCCAGCTGTTTCCACAGCGAAAACATTATACACTAAATTTTCCTTTATTCTATATCTTTAGTTCCGCAATTTTTGAAAGATTTTTTCTTGCCTCTTCCCTGACGACGGACGGATATTTAGGAGAAAGGAGTGTTTTTTGGATTTCCATTCCGTATGCGAAAAAAGACGGTCGCCCCATGAATCTGCATATCTTTAAGACAGAATCGCTCATGGAAACAAGAACAGCGGATTTTTTTTCATAAATGCTGCTCATTTTTAAGCGAATTGCGTCCAGCATAAGATTTTCAGGATCGTAGCCGCAGTCTCCGGCTGCGTTTACAAGGGTTTTAAGAAGAGCGTCGTTTGTCTCGTTTTTTATAAGATTTGCGATAAGACGAGCCGAATCGTCCGTTCCGAGCGTTGAAAGTTCCTTGAAAACAAATGAAAGCGACGGAAAATCCGTGTAGAACGAACTTGGGTTTTCATAGCCGTTTGTTATAGACACAGTGGCGGATTTTTCCATGTAGCCTTGGCATATTGAAAAAATCTCTTCGGAATAGTGCATTTCCTTGCTTCCGTAGTTTCCTTCCAAAAGCGCATTTAATCTTTCTTCGGAAACTATGTCCCTTGGAATCTCAGGGATGTAAGAAAAAAGAAGTCTGGTTTCTTTTAGTTTAAGAAGATTTTCATATGAAAATAAGTTTTTCTTTTTGCCGGTTTCCGTTTTTTTTCTGCCGACGCTTACAATCGTCCTGAATGCGTTCAGTGTCCATGAAAAGCCTGTCAGCACGATATGGTTTTCTTTTGTGTAAAAAAGATAGTTCCAACCTGAAATCTTGTTTTCTTTTGAAGGAAGGGTCGCTGTGTAAATACATTTTCCGGCTGTGTCCGTTACTGTAGCGTTTTTTCCGTCCGAAAGAAATATGCCTTCCTTTCCGTAGATTCTTGATGCGCACGTAAGGTTGTCGAAACTTATTTCAGGGACATGGAATATGTTTTCTACGATTCCGTTTTCTTCGCCGAACAATATGATTTTTACGTTTCCGGAACTGTTTTTAAGAAGCGCCGCCATGCTCTTTTCCAAAGGAACAAGCATTATTCCCCTTGACGGAATTGTCTGTGAGAAGGCTCCGTCGTCCGAAGGTATCGCCCATTTTGTAACAGTGCTTGACCTTCCGTCCTTGTCTTTTTTTGCGGAGACAAGACCGATTCCGCCGTCCAAAAAACTTAAAAGAAGTCCGTGCGCCGTGCTTTTTGCGTCCGATATTCTTGCGGCGAACGTTATTGTCTCGATTGAAAAACCGAACGGAGAAAACCTAAGTCCGTTGTCCTTTCCGTCGCGGGATTCTTCAAGAAAGGCGACCAGCGTTCCGTCGTCAAGTTCCTGAATCGGAATATTTTTCAATCGTGGGGTCTTCATGCTCCATTTTTGGATTCCGTTTACTCCTATGCATGCAATCTCTTCTTTTCCCTGGACCAAAATCCGTCCGTCCTTTCCTGTAACCGGTTTTCCGGTTATTTCAAAGCCCACATCCTTTGACCATAGTGTAAGTCCGCTTGGGTTTACAAGGCTTACATTCGACAAGTCCGCCACAAGGATTGCAAAGTCGCCTGAAAGAACTGAGATGAAGTTCGGATTTTTTGTCTTTACCGCATGATCCCAAAGTTTTTTTCCGCTTTCGGAATAGCCTGTAAAAAGTTTTCCGTCTGTAAGGACCACAAAACCGTAGCTTGTCTGCTCGGGCTTTAATATTGCCTTTCCGCTCATCACGTTTGTCCAGCTTGCGTTTTCATAGGAAAGTTTTATTGATTCCTGCGCATGGAATAGCGGCGAAAAAGAAAGAAAAAGCACAAGGAACGGCACTGACATTCGGATTGTGGAAAATGCGTTTTTGCGTTTTTGCTTCAGAATGTTTTTTTTATGTTCCTGCATTTTGTTTTTTGTTTCGACGGGCATTTTCAGCTCCTTTCAAGGCACACAAGACTTTCGATATGTGCCGTGTTCGGATAAAAATCCAATATGAACGCGTCTTTTATTCTGTAGCCTGATTTTAAAAGTTTTGAAACATCCCTTGCCTGCGTGGAAGGATTGCATGACACGTAGCGGATTTTCGGGATTTTAGACGTGCACAGATAGTCAAGAACCGTTTTTTCAAGTCCGCTTCTTGGCGGATCAAGAACGGCTGCGTCAAAATACATTTTATCGCATGAACGAATCCATGCCTCTCCGCTAAGCCCGATTGAAGTGTGGTTCTTTCCAGAAAGATTTTTTTCCGCATAGACAAGGGCATCCCTATTGTGTTCGACAAGAGTTACGCTTTCGAACTTGTCGCAAAGGAATGTGGAAAATGTTCCGCAGCCTGCGTAAAGGTCAAGGGCGGCTTTCCCTGAAATGTCTTCCGTAGTTTTTAGGATTGCTTTTTCCAACACTTCTATGTTCGACTGGAAAAAGCCTCGCACGTCGAAGGCGATGTTTTTTCCAAGAAGATTGATGTTTGCTTGGTTTTCTTCGGAGATTACAGTTCCCGAATATATATTTCTTGGCTTTTTGAGCCTTGCGTTTTTTCTTGTGTCTTTTTGGGTAAGTTTTTCTTCCGTATGCGAGACTATAAGTTTCTCTTTTAGTTTTTCGTGGGCGAAAATATTTTTTCTTCCTTTTCCTCTTTTTTCCGCCGGAGTTGTTTTAAGCCAATCATTTATGTTTTTGTGTGCTACCGGACAATATTCTACAGGAACAAGACGGTTGCTTCCTCTTTCCGAAAAACAGCCGTCGTTCAGTTGGATTCTTGCCCTGTATCCGGTTTCTTTCCCGGATATTGTAAAAGGCTCTGTGATTTTGATTCCGTTTGAACTGAAAAGTTCTACGAATATCCTGCTTTTCAGTTCCTTTTGGTATTGAGCGTCAATGTGCATCATGTCGCAGCCGCCGCATTTTCCGTACAAAGAGCAGAACGGCTTTACTCTGTGAAATGAAGGCTCAAGGACGTTTAGAATCCTTCCTTCGTCAAAATCTTTGTGTTCTTTTGTGATTTCTATGTCCAGTTTTTCTCCGGGAACGGCATACGGGACAAAAACCGTTTTCCCGTCTATTTTCCCTATACAATTTCCACCAAATACGAATTTATCTGCTATAATGGTATGCGACTTCATGTTCTACAATACTAGCAAAAATATTTTTTTTAGTGGAGTGACTAAATGCAGACAGAGAAATTTTTTCAGACGATGAAAGACGGAACCGAAATAGCCGTGAACCGATGGATTCCTGACAACGAAGAAGACATAAAGGCGGTGATAGTGCTTTCCCACGGAATGCTTGAGCACGCTCTAAGGTACGACAGGATAGGCTCTGACTTTGCCGACAAGGGTTTTGTGTTCAGCGGACACGACCACAGAGGTCATGGACGGACGGCTTTCAATGCGGAACAGAAGGGAACAGGAGAATTCGCTCTTCTTTCAAAAAGCGATGGATTCAACCTTGTGGTATCCGACCTTGAGGAAATCATAGGAAAAGTCAAGGCTGACTTCCCCGGAAAAAAAGTCATTCTTTTGGGACATTCGTTCGGCTCTTTTGTGGCGCAGGCTTTCATCGAACGATCTGGAAAAAAAATCGATGGTTGCGTGCTTTCTGGAACCTCAGGACCAAGGCGTTCTGCAGTCCGCAGCGGTCTTTTCGTTACATCCCTGATGATGCTTTTCCATAAAAAGAACTACAAATCCATTGCCTTGCAGAAAATGGCGTTCAAAGGCTACAACGACCGCTTTGGAGAAATAAAGACGGGACTTGAATGGCTTTCCAAGAGCGAAAGCAATATAGAAATGTACATGAACGATTCGTGGTGCGGCGGAGTTGCGACTCTGGGATTTTTCAGGGAGATTTTCAAAGGACTGAATGACATTCACAAGAAAAATAACATGAAAAAGATTCCTTCTTCGCTTCCGATTCTTTTTGTCACCGGAGAAGAAGACCCTGTCGGGGATTACGGAAAGACAATCAGGGCGCTTGCCTCGGATTACAAGAACAATGGGGTTAAGGTCGTCGACACAAAATTCTATGAAGGATACAGGCACGAAATCCTGAACGAGGAGATTTCCGAGCGGGTGATGGACGATATCGTTAGTTGGATAGGCTCTAACGTGATTTAGGAACGGTAAATCCGCCTCCTAAAGCCTTCAGTTCTCAGGGCTTACGTATGAAAAATGCATACACAGAAAAGAGACTCATAATAAAATAAAAAAGGCTGCCGGGAGTGCAGCCGATTTTTTACGGTAACGGTTGTTTTTTGGGGAATATAGATTCTTATGCGTAAGCCCCGCTTCAATCCTTGTTGAACATTGACTAATCCGCTTGATAGGAAATATAATCTTTTCATTGTGTTGATTAGATATGGAACAGACAGGAAGGGTAAGCCTGTAAAAAAGGCTGTCATCTATACCAAAAACGAGCATGGAATTTCCTTCGACAATGTGGATTTTGATGCCGTAATGATTATAAGACGCCTGAAGGATGCGGGCTTCCATTCCTACATAGTAGGCGGCGCTGTCCGGGATTTGGTTACGGGCAATTCTCCCAAAGATTTTGACATCGTGACAGACGCAACCCCTTCAAGGATAAAAAGGATTTTCAGGAATTCAAGGATAATCGGAAGACGGTTCAGGATTGTGCATATAGTATGCGGTCCCAAGATATTCGAGGTAAGCACGTTCAGAAGCAATGCGGAAGGCTCGGTCGGAAACGATTTTGGCTCTATGGACGAGGATGTGATGCGAAGGGACTTCACGATGAACGCCCTTTACTACGACCCCATTCAGGAGCAGGTGATAGACTATGTGGGCGGAATGAGGGACATAAAAAAAAGAGTGCTAAAACCTGTGATTCCGCCGGAGCGGATTTTTGTCGAAGACCCGGTAAGAATGCTCCGTGCCATAAAATATTCTGCAAAACTTGGGGCGAAAATGCCTTTTTCGTTGCGCTTCAGGATAAGGCATTGCGCAGGGCTTCTTTCGTCAATCTCTCCTTCAAGGCTTACCGAAGAACTTTTAAAGATAATAAACAGCGGCGAGGCAAAAAAAATAGTAGAGGAGGCGTTGGACACAGACCTTTACATGGCGATTCAGCCTTCGGCAAGCGCGATGATGTACGCCGAGAGGAATTTCGAATCCGCATACATGAAAAGTCTTGGGGAACTGGACTCTTTTGTCGAAAAAAATCCCGACTCAAGGCTTGGAAAAAAACTTGTGTTCCTTATAAGAGATTTTATATACACGCTCACAGACTGGAAAAAAGAAATTGAGTGTAAATCAGTGCAGGCGGAACTGTACGCAAGGACATGGACGGAATGCAGGGCCTTTGTCCTTCCGATGAATCCGCAGAGGTCTGAACTGGAGTATGCGGTAAAATCCGTGCTGTCGGAAATGGGAATCAAGTTCAAGGCAAAAAAAGACTCTTCGGCTAAATCTTCAAAAACCGATGGAGCAAAGCCCGAATCCAAAAAGGAAAATTCGCCTTCGATAAAGACGGAGAACGCTAAAACTCTTTATACAAAACTTTCGGATGCGAAAAAGCCGGGAAACAAGAATGGTGGAAAACTTTCCTGCAAAAATCCCGGATTAAGGAAACCCAAAATCGCAGAATCAATGCTTGTTACCTGACAATGCGCGGCGGTTTTTCGTCGATGTATTCCGTTCCGGTAATCTTGTCTATTATAAAACTTACTTCTTCTATCAATATTCCCGTGTAGGATTCTATGTTCTCGATTACGTACTGCTGCATCTTGTGGAGTTTTCCCGTAAGCTGAGTGCCGAACGGAACGTCTATCGTGATGGATATTCTGTAGCCCCTGTTGTCGGTTTTTATGCTCATCTTTTTTATCCTGACGGCAGGATCGGTCTCGTAGACGCAGTGCATGACCATCTGCGTGAGGGCTGCTTCCGAAATCTCAAGCCTTCCTTTTTTTGAAAATTCCGGCTGAACGACGGATTTTTCAAAAAGCCGTCCCGAATTGGAATCTTTTTTGCGGAAGAGCCTGTTTTTCCTGAAGAAAACTTTTATCGTGTTCGAAAAAATCTGCGGATAGTTCTGCTTTACTTCGATTGACGGGACGGGAATTACGTGTTTTCCTTCGATTTGGCGGGATTTTATGGCTTTTTCTATCTCTTCCCTGGTGGAAATTTCTTCGATGTGTATTATTTTTTGCGGCTGCGGAAGCTGAAGCCTTGCGGCGATTTTGTTCACCATCTTTTCGGAAGTTCCCAATATGAGGATTTTTTTTACGTGTTCCTTTTTAAGCCCTTTTGCAATCTCGTCCCGATGGTCTTTGTCGTCGAACAAGGCGACACGAACTGCGCCCATGTATGTTTTTTCTCTTTTTGCGCTGTGTCCTGCGACAATCTTGTCGTCTTTTATAAGAAGTCCGTCATCGATTATGGAACTGATTCCGTATTTTGCGGCAAGAAGTTTTGAGCGGAAACTTTTTCCCGTTCCGCTTGGTCCTACAAGGGCGAAAACGGATACAGGTTTTAATCCTTCTACTATGTCCTTGATGAAATTTCCCATAACGCCGATTATAAGCCTAAGTCCGCCGTTCGGCAATCGGCGGTTTCCAGAAAAGAAATAAAGTCCTTCCCGAGTGGAGAGGATATTGATTCGGGAAGAGCGATGTCGTTTTTGGGAAACGAAAGTTTTTTTGCATGGAGGAAAAGTTTCCGGTTTCCTTTTATTTCTTTTGCTCCGTAGGCGGTGTCCCCAAGAAGCGGAAAACCGTGCAGGGAACTTTGGCTTCGAATCTGGTGCGTCCTTCCGGTGTGGATTATGAATTTAACGAGCGTTATTTCATGACGGTTGTAAGTTCCGTATGCAATTGGAAACGCTTCCGTGAACGCGTTTTTTCCGGAATCGGAAAGGCTTTCGCCGATTTCTGCGTTCACCGTCCTGAAAGCGTTTTTTTCGTTTTTGTTTGTTTTTTCTATCCTGTCGTTCCAGCTGCAGAAATCATCCATCTTTCCTTGGACGATGGCGATGTATTCTTTTTTTATGCGGTGTTCCTTCATGTTTTCTGAAAACCATCTTGCGCCGGTAAGGCTCCATGAAAAAGTTATAAGTCCCGATGTCCTTCCGTCAAGGCGATGAAGAGGTCCGGGCGTAAACGAAAGAGAATGCGGATGAGGTTCAGAACCATAGATTTTTATCACGCCTTTTTCAAGGGAATCGCATTTTCCGTGCACGACTGTTCCGTATGGTTTTTCAACGAATATAAGGTCGTCGTTTTTGAATATGATTTTTATGTCTGGTACGCAGGTTTCTTTTTGTTCGGTTTGAAAGGATTTGTTTTTTTCTAAAATGAATTTTGCAATCTCAATCGAATCATTTTCGTTCAGATGTGCGGACGGCAAGGCTTTTTGCCCGTTCAGCCTTACAAGTCCTTTTCTTGTAAGCGAATATATCGAAGAAAGGCTGTGTTCCGGAAGCAGTTTTTTTAGCACCCTGTCAAACCTTCTTCCTTTGTCGTTTGGACCTGCCTTCAAGAGAGTGAAATCCATCGGCTGATTATAACAATTAAAATGGTATCGTTCCACTAGTAAAAAAAGCCCCGTGATGATAATATAAAGCCCATGTTTAATACTTTGAGCGAACAGGTTAAATCTTTGGTTACAAGCCCTGTGTTTCTTGCGGCGTTGACCAGCTGGTTTTCAGCGCAATTCATAAAGACTGTGATAAATATTCTTTATGGGCAGATTCACAGCCTGGGAGAACTCATTGAAAATCTTTTTTGGAAGACGGGCGGGCTTCCTTCAAGCCATTCTGCGCTTGTTACATCGGTAGCCACCACAATCGGATTCAGGAACGGGCTTGGCTCGGACATCTTTCTGCTTTCTTTTGCGTTCCTGATGGTTACGGTCAGGGATGCCGTGGGCGTAAGAAGGGCAAGCGGCATGCAGGCAAGGAAAATAAATAATATCGGTAAAACCTTGGGAGAAAAAGGGATAATAGAATACAGGGCGATGAAGGAAGTCCAGGGACATTCCCCGATGGAAGTGACGCTCGGCTGCGTCCTTGGCTTTGTGCTTGGTCTTGCCTTTTCGATTTTTTAGACGCATGGACACTTTAAAACAATATGTGCTTCCTTTAGCGGTTATAGCAGCCTCTCTTGCAGTTTTTGCAATGTTCAGGACAGTTCCGACGGCAAAACTCTGGGACGGGTATTCGGTTCTGTACGTTCCTTCCGAGGCGGACATTTCTTCTGTGGAAAATATCCTTTACAAAAACGGAATAAAAGAATTTTCTGCAAAGGAAAACCAGTCTGTTCCGCTAAATATAGCATCCGAATCCCCGGAAGTGGCTCTTTCTTCCTCAACTTTGAATCCAAGTCATGAATATCTTTCGGAAAGAGAAAATTATTTTTTTGATAAGGAAAAAGATTTTAGACTTTATTACATTCCCGAAAAATACCGTGCACATCTTTCTGAAACTGAGGCGGAACTGATAGATTCGCTTGGAATTGTTTCTGGCGTGGATTCCAAGACTTCCTATCCGATGATTTCGCCTTTGGTGTGCATTCTTTTTTCGGTTTTTCTTGTGCTTTCTTCAAAAAGAAAATTAATCATGGCATCCCTTCTTTTTCTTCCCGTGTGCTTTTCGTTTTTTGTTCCGACTTATTCTTCCGCCGCTTCCGTGTGCCTTCTTATGCACGCGCTCTATCTTTCTGTAAGGATATGGGGAAGAAGGAATTTTTTTGCTTCTCTTTTAAAGAACATTGCGTTTTCCGCATCCGTTATTTTTTCGTTTGCACTGCAATTTTTTTCAGGATTCAAATGCGCAGCTCTTTTTGTTGTACTTATTGCGTCCGTTTTTTGCGCATTCCTTCTTGTGCATAGACTGGGAAAAAAATTGGAAGAAAGGCGTTATAACTTTGTTCCGGTTCTTATGGTCGGAGCGAAGTTTATGCCCATTGTTACAAAAAAGACCGGAAAATCACTTGTTGTTCTAAGTTCTTCGATAACGGTTCTTCTTGTGCTTGCACTTTTTTCCGTGAACATGAATTTTTTTTCATCTTATTCGGATTTTTCTTCAAAAAAGATTTTTCTTCCTGCGGCGAAATCTTACGCAAAATCTCTTCCCGACCTGAACGATTATGTAAACTGGAGATGGGACGCGCTTGTTTCTCCATATATTCATCTTGATTCATCCGGTACAAACAAAAAGGAAAGCGTTGCTTTTCCGACATATACAAATGAAGGCGGAAAAATAAAAGAATCCGTTAAGTCAATCACATTTGACAGAAAATTCAAGGCGGATTCTTTTTCCGATATAGATGCGCTTGGATTTCCTGCCATTGAAAAAATCCTTAAAAAGCAAAGACATCTTGTTCCGGGCTTTGTGCCTTTAGAAAGACAGACTTTAGGGCTTTCTTCTGTTATTGCACTTGTTTTTTCGCTTATTTTCCCGCTGGTTCTGTATTTTTCAATGTCAGAATCAGGCTTTAAGGCAGGCATCCGATGACAACATTTCCGAATATACATTCACTCAAAAAAAATGCCTATAAAAAAACTGTGAACGCTTTTCTTCCGAACACTGTTCTTGTTCCTCTTAGGCAGGACGTGAACGGCTCGTGCAGGCTTTTGGTAAAAAGCGGCGACAGAGTGAACGAAGGCGAGCTGATTGCTTCCGGCGTTTTATCGGAAAGTACTAATTTTTCTTCGATGATTTATTCCCCGATTCCGGGAATTGTATCGGGCGTTGAACCGTGCATTTGCCCTGACGGAAAACATTCCATGGCTGTAAGAATAAATCTTTCGGGAAGTTTTTCGTATCTCGGGAAAAAACTGCAGCCGCTAAATGCATTAAGTTTTTCCCGCAATGCACTTCTTGAAAGCATTGCATTAAAAGGAATTGTAAATACGTTCACGACAAATGAGCCGACTCTTCTTGCCGACGACTTAAAACGTGCGGAAAAATCAAACAGCGGAATCCTTGTAGTAAGAATGTTTGACGAGGATTCTTCAAGGCTTACGGACACGCTTCTTTCTTCGATGTATGCCTGCGAAATTGTGAAAGGAACTTTGATTGCGGCAAAAGCGATGAATGCCCTAGGCATAGTTTTTGTGTGCGGCAAGGATTTTTCCATTCCGGAAACGGAAAACATAAACGTTCCGTTTTTTGAAATGGTTGTGGACTCAAAAAAATATCCTTCAGGCTATAAAAATCAGCTTGCAAGAGAAATACTTTCCAGAAAAAAAGGAGAACCGTTTTCGGCTGCGTCCGGAAAATCCATGTTCACGGATTCTTCAACAATGCTTGAACTTTACAGGAGCGTAACATTCGGAAAACCTACACTTTCAAGATACGTGCTTGTTTCAGGCGAATGCCTTCATGCATCCGGACTTGTGAACGTTCCGCTCGGAATGTCTTTGAGGGAACTTGCGATTCAATGCGGCGGACTTGAAAAAGAGCCCGGCGCGGTGATAATAAACGGTTATGTATCGGGTTCTGCAATCTATGACCTTGAATCTCCCGTTACAAAATACGTAAAATCCGTTACGTTCATTCCTGAAAGAAAAGTGCCGGAGCAGAGAACATCCGTGTGCGTAGGCTGCGGTTCCTGCAGGCGAATCTGCCCGGAAAAACTTTCTCCCGATTTGATATACAGGCATATAACGGACAGAAAACCCGTTCCGAAAGTTTATCTTGATTCTGCAAGGTTCTGCACAAACTGCGTTCTGTGCAATTCGTGCTGCCCTGCAAGGCTTCCTTTGAGCCAGATAATATACAATTACAACGATTTCCGTCTTGACCGGATGAAAAATAAGTCTTCCGAAAAATCGGAGACGGAACCGGTCGAGGAAACCCTTGGGTGAGGTATTAAATGGAAAAAGTGAATGAAAAAACTTCTTTGAAAAAAGAGAAAGTAAAAAGAATCCTTGTAAGACCGTACACTTATCTTACCGATTCCATCGGAGACGATTCGGTGAAGATGATTTTTCTGCTTTCCCTTCAGATTTTGATGCTTTTTTTTACACGGACGTACGATTCTCTTTTTGTGATTCTTGCCGCCGTAATGGGTTCTGTATGCGCAAACCTGATAAGCATATACGTATACGATGCTTTTCAGCTTGAGGACAATTTTCAGATTCCGATAAGCATTATTCAAGGGATTGTAACAGGAATGTTCCTTCCGGGAGATTATCCGCCGTTCACTGTGTTTTTTGTTACACTGTTTGTAATGCTTTTTGCAAAACACCTTTTCGGAGGTTTTGCCTGCGCATGGGTGAATCCGAGCATATGCGCGGTGCTTGTGCTTTGGATAATAGGTTCACGCATTTTCCCGGATTTTTTAGTTACGCACGATCTTATTTCTTCAAGAAATCCGAGCCAGTTTATGATAGAAAACGGCGTTTTTCCGATATACAGGCTTGACCCCGTTATAACAGAAACGCTGAACAATACAGTTTTCGGACTTTTCAAAGTTTCGATTCCCGAAGGATATGTTTCTCTTCTTTGGGACACAGGTTCTTCGATTCCTGCGTTCAGGTTCAATCTTATTTCAATGCTTTCATCGATTGTAATTTTCAGCGACGAACTTTCTAAAGGACTTTCCTCATTGGCGTTTATTGTAATGTATGCGCTTCTTGTAAGATTTGCTTTTCCGTTGATGTTCGGTTTTTCCGACGTAAAGGGGGACGTTTTGCTTTCACTTCTTACGGGCGGAACATTGTTCTGCTGCACGTTTGTAATCGGCTGGTACGGCACAAATCCCATGACCATAGGCGGAAAAGTAATTTACGGAAGCCTTGCAGGAATTTTTGCGCTTCTTGTTGCGGGCTGCGGCACATCTCCTTCAGGAATGATTTTTACTGTCATGATTGTGAATATCCTTTCTGTTTTTATTCAGCAATTCGAGGTTCGCTATGACAGAAAACGCATGGAACGTCTTATGGAAAAAAGGATGGCGGCGGAAAAATGAAAAAAGAATTTAGATTTGTTTCAAAAGAATTCTGGAGACTTTTCGGGATATTTTTTGCCTTGGTGTTCGTTCTTTTCGGAATTAACATAGGATTTATAAAACTCGGCGAAAAAAAATGGAGAACATCTCTTTCAAAAAGCGTGCAAACCGTTCTGGATGAAAAATTTCCCGGATACTGGACTGTAAAAGATTTTAAAACAATTGAAAATCCTTTTTCCGCAAGTGCGGCTTTGTTTGAAATCCGGGCAAAAAGCGGCGAAAAATCGAATGCCGTAATCATAAGAACACAGACTTTGTACGGGCCTTATCCTTCCGTGTTTATTTACGACGGAACGAGCGAACCTGAGTTTGTAGGATATTCGCTTGTGCATGGAAGAATAAGGGCTTTGATGGAAGAACGTCCGTCGGACATATTTATATCCTACTGGACAAGGCGGATTCCATGCATAGTAAAAAACTGCGCCCCGAAGGAGCTAATATGACAAAAAAAGCTTTTTCATTCCAAATGGCGACCACCTGCGTGATGGCTATAGCCGCTCCCGGAAGGTTTTATGTAGGACTTCTGCTTTCTCTTGAGATTCTGTTTCTTATGATTGTTGTAACTTTGTTCCGCTTTTTTATTGGATTTATAAAACTGAAGAATCTTGAAGCAATTTCGTTGTGCACATTTATAGTTTCGTGCGCAATGTTTTTTAAGGAATTTCTTGCGTTTTTGATGCCCGCGATGGCTTTACAGCTCAGTTTTGTGATTTTTCTTCCTGCCGTATCAACTTTTCCGCTCTGCTTTCTTTTGGACGATAAAGAGCGTTCCGTAAAGGAAACGCTTAGACTTAATATCGTTCCTATTGCAATATCTTCAGGATATGTGATTTGCATTTCGTTTTTGAGGGATATTTTGGGCTACGGAACGATAACTTTTCCTTCGTTCGGGAAAGTTATTGAAATTGTCATTTTTAAAGGAGAACGGATAACTTTGCTTTCTTTTATAGCGACTATTCCCGGAGCTCTTTTGCTTTCATCCGTTCTTCTTATGGTGTATCTTTTATTCGAGAAAAAAATCGACATCCTTAAAAAGGTTGGGTTTGAAAATGATTGAAACGATACTTTTTTACACGATATTTTCTTCCGTCATTTTAATATACGGAATAGGACTTCACACCTCGACAGTAGTTTGCGGTTCTGTAAAAAAACTTTACGTTCCTGCGTTAAAGGCTTTTTTCACCGTGATACTTTCTTCGTCGGCAACATGGCTTTTTATAAAATTCGTTCTTGTGCCTCTTTCTCTTACGAGCGTTTATCCGCTTGTTGCAAGCCTTTTTTTCTTTTCAATCTCGATTTTGACGGAAAAGTTTTTTTGCTCAAAAACAAAAACTGAAGACACGGATTTTAATTTTCTTTTTCTTGTTACGATTTTGGTGCTGAACGAAAGTACTTCAATAGTTGACGTGCTTCTGATTTCATTTTCGTCATTTATGTCGTTCGTGATTCTTCTTCCGCTTCTTTATTCATTAAAAAACAAGATAGACATGGTGGGGAACTCTGCCATAAACGGAAACAGAAAGGTTCTTCTTTTTATCTCGGTCTCTATAATTATGATGGTACTCCTGTTCGCCAATGTGAGCATACTGAATCCGGGAGTCCTAAAATAAGATGGAGGAAAAACCGCTTTAAAATACGGCGCATTTGCTATAGACTGTAAACGAAATTGGGAAAGAGTATGTCAATTTTTATTTGTATAAGCTTAAAATCATCAATGATAGAAAGATACCGCACGGAAGTCCTTGAAAAGGATTATCAGGAAGTTATAAAACCGACCCTGAAATTCATGATTTCAAGCAAGGCTTCGTGTCTTTCCATGTCGCTGAACGGCGTTCAGATGGAATATTACAAGCAGAAACATCCGGAGATTTTTGAAGTTTTCCATAAACTTACATCTACAAAGCAGCTTGAGCTTTTGGGCGGCGGTTACTACGATCCGGTATTTCCGCTGCTTTTTGCCAGGGATAGAACCGGGCAGATAGAGAGGCTTTCTTCCGTGATAAGAGATGCCGCCGGAAAACGCCCGAGAGGTATTTCAATCTGTGCAAGCGCATGGGATTCAAGTCTTGTTGCAAGTTTTTCCACGTGCGGAATGGAATATGTGCTTTTGGATTCGTCTATAATTCCGCCAGAAAAAAACAAAGCTATCCCTCTTATAATGAACGACAAAGGAAAATCCATAACCATCCTTCCCATGGAAAATGCCCTGAAACCGCAAGGCTCTTTGAACCATGAGGATTTTCTGAGAGACATCGAGACTTTCGTGTACAAGAATTTGAAAGCAAGCGAAAGGGATTTGTTCCGTGTGGTGAACATACAGTTCACGCTTGAGGAATTCAAGAGTCTTTTCGATTCAGGATTTTTCAAAAAACTTGTGGAAACTTCCGTTGCCTCGCAGGGGAAATTCGTCCTTGGCACGGTGCAGCAGTATGCGAAGGCTGAACTTTCTCATGAACCTGTCTATATAGCGTCGGGGCTAAGCAGAGAGATTGCCCAGTGGGCATACAAACCCTATGAGGCTGTCAGGGTGAACAAGGCTTACCCCATAACGATATTCAATTTCTTTCACATATATCCGCAAAGCCGGGCGATATATGACAGGATGATTTATGTATCCATGCTGGTGAACCAAAGCCACGGCGACAAAATCAGGAAGAAGACGGCAAGGCTTAAACTTTGGGAAGCGCAGGCTGGCGAAGGATTTATCTGCACGTCAAGAGGCGCTTTCGTAAATTCGGCATACAGGCAGGGCTCTTACAAGATTCTTTCAGAGGTGGAAAAAATTCTTAGGGAATGCGACAACTTCAAGGAAAGCATTTCCTGCTTTGACTACAACGGCGACGGATTTAACGAGTACATATGCAGAATGGAAAATTATTTTGCAGAAATTACACCGATGGGAGGCGCTGTCCGAGAACTCGACGTAATCCAAAATTCCGGAAATTTTGCAGACAGTCTTAGCCGTGTAAAAGAATTCGAGGGCGCGGACGACGGCTATGAACGGGCTCTTTTTGTGGACCATCTTTTCACTGAAAAAGAATTTGCGGATTTCATCCAGAATGTACCTAGCGGAGTCGGTATATTTTCCAAGATGCTGTATTCCAACGTAAGCTTCAGTTCCGATAAAAAAGAGGTGCAGTTTGTAGTTAAAGCGCTCTTCAACAAAAGCCAGAGCGTTTCCATGAGGAAAAAGTACGTGATGACATCTGGCGGAATGATGATTCAGTACATAATAAAAAACGAAAGCGATTCAAAACTTTCCGCAAAATTCGCCGTGGAATCCAGTTTTGCCCAGACCAATTTCAATGCGGAAAACTTCAATGCGTTCGCCCTTGAGATAGTAGGAAACGACAGAAAGCAGGAGATAGACACAAGAAGTTCGTCCAGGGAACTGAACGATTCGGGGGTGATTTCCGATGTCCAAAGTTATTTTCTTACAGACACGGACAGTTCCATATCGTTCATGTTCGAGCCTAACGAAAAATGCGCCCTTTCGTTCGTTCCTATAGTGTTCAAAAGACCGGAATACACGTCGGGGGAACTTGCCGATGCTGGAATGACATTCGCAAGCACTATTTTTTGGGACATAAATCTTGAGCCGGGCATGGAAACCGAAAAGACGATAAATTTCAGCATATTCAACCGTCGGAAAAAAAGTCGCAATTCAAGGAAAGCCCGTTCTGTTGAGTAAACCTCTTAAAAATCCTATAATGCATGCCATATTTTTGACATAGGATTTGCATGATGAAAAAAAGACTAATTACCTCGGCGTTGCCGTATGTGAACAATATTCCCCATCTTGGAAACCTGATACAGATGCTTTCGGGAGACGTTTTCGCTCGGTTCTGCAGAAACAAAGGCTACAACACACTTTACATCTGCGGAACGGATGAGTACGGAACCGCCACGGAGACAAAAGCCATCGAAGAAAAAAAGACTCCCAGGGAACTTTGCGACCACTACTACGCAGAACATGTGAAAATCTACGACTGGTTTCATATAGATTTTGATAAATTCGGGCGGACATCGAATTCGCAATGCACCGAGATAACCCAGTCTCTTTTTTCAGACCTTGACAAGGCGGGTCTTGTTCACGAGCGTGAAAACAGGCAGCTTTACTGCGACCAATGCAAAATGTTTCTTGCTGATAGGTACGTTGACGGAACTTGCCCGAAATGCGGAAGTGAAAAAGCTCGCGGAGACCAATGCGATGACTGCGGAAGCCTTCTTGATCCTATAGAACTGAAAGAACCTAGATGCCACACGTGCGGCTCAAAGCCGGTTGTAAAAGACACAAAGCATCTTTACATAGATCTTCCGTCTATTTCAGGAAAACTGAACCGCTGGGTTGAACAGACGGGGCGGGACGGAAAATGGTCGGACAACGCCATGAACGTCACAAAGGCGTGGATAAGGGACGGACTTAATGAAAGGGCGATAACCCGAGATCTTAAATGGGGAATTCCCGTTCCCCGCACAGGCTATGAGGACAAAGTGTTCTACGTGTGGTTCAACGCGCCAATCGGCTACATATCCATAACAAAGCAGCTTGCCGACGAACTTAAAGAAGACGGAAAGGACAGTTTCGACTGGAAATCATGGTGGATTCCATCCGAAAGCGAAGATAAAAAAGATTCTGAGGAGATAAAACTTTTTCAATTCATAGGAAAGGACAACATTCCGTTCCATACGGTTATTTTTCCTTGCACACTTCTTGCTTCTCCGCATGACTGGACAAAACTTTTCCATATGTCTTCCACCGAATACATGAACTACGAGGACGGAAAGTTCAGCAAAAGCCGCGGTGTCGGTGTTTTTGGAAGCGATGCGATGGAAAGTGGAATCCCTTCGGACGCATGGAGATTCTACATTTTCTACAACAGACCTGAAAAGCAGGATTTCCAGTTCACGTGGAAAGATTTCATGGAAAAAATGAACTCGGAATTGATAGGAAACCTGGGAAATCTTGTGAACAGGACGCTTCTTTTTGTAAACAAGTATTACGACGGAAAAATTCCGGAATCTTCTGTGGACGAAAAACTTTGGGAAAAAGTCCTTGAACTTGAAGGAAAAGCGACGGAGGCTCTTGAATGGGCGAATCTCAAGGATGCATTCCGCACGATGTTCGAGATTTCCGATATTTGCAACAAGGCGTTCCAGGACGCAGAACCGTGGAAGACAAGGACAAGCGAGCCTGAAAAAGCCGAAAAACTCATCTACAACCTTTGCTACGTAATAAAAGATCTCATGATAATGATGAATCCGTATATGCCTGAGTACACGCAAAAAATAATGGGATATTTCGGAAAATCCATACGGGAAACTAAGGTCGGAACAAAAGCGAGGGACGGCTACACTTGGAGTGACCTTGGAAAGACTTCAGGGCTTAGCGATGTAAAGCCGACGGAAATTTTTTTCAAGCCGCTTGATGAAAAGACAATGCTTTCTTTCAGAAAGAAGTTCAGCGGAAAATCAAAGGAGCAAAATCCGAAAAAAAAGATCGACGATTCAGGTTCTCTTCCACTTGATATGCAGGCCGAACATTTTGAAAAAAATATCCGGTTGAGGGTAGCTAAGGTTGTAAAAATCGAAAGAAATCCGGATTCCGACAAACTTTACATAGAACATCTTGACGACGGTTCCGGATCGGATAGGGTTATCCAGTCTGGGCTTGTCCCATATCTTAAAGAGGATGAGATTCTGGGACGGAACGTGGTCATTGTCGATAATCTTGCGCCAAGGAAAATGCGCGGGGTCGAAAGCAGGGGCATGCTTCTTGCGGCGGACTACAAAAAAAGCGACGGAAGTGACGGCGTGGAACTTGTGGAAGTTCCGTGGGCAAAACCCGGAACGGAAGTCGTCCTTGAAGGAACGTCTGAAGGTCTTGAAAAAAGCGAAAACGTAGACGCTTCCGTTTTCTTCAAGATAGAAATAAAGGTGGCGGCAAAAAATGTCCAGATTGCGGGAAAAAATCTTACCGCACTGGGAAAACCTTTGACCACAAATCTTACGGTGGACGGAAGCGTGAGCTAGGACTTTTTTATGTTCGATTTCAAAATAGAAAGAATTCAAAAAAAGAAAAATACGAACGAAGGCTCGTTCCTTCAAACTCCGTTCTGGTGCGATTTCAAAGCGCGTCATGGCTGGAAGGCGATGCATTTTTCGGTGAACGCCGTCTATCCTGACGATGACGAGGACTTCTGTCTGAACGGCGTAAAGATAAAGCCTGTTCGCCAAATGGAAAATTTTGAGATCTCCGTGTTGGAAAGAAGTTTTATGAAGGGGCTTTTTTCAATATGTTATGTTCCGTTTATGCCTGCTTTGCCTTTTCGCTGCACGGACGAAGAAAAAATCGACATGATTCTTTCGGAAAACTCAGGCGATGAGGAAAATCTTTCGGTAGTGGACGAAGTTCCTTTGACGCCTGAGGCACAGACGATAGAGTTTGCGAATTTTATCAGGGATCTTGCGCTTTGTCTAAAACCTTTTCTTCCTAAAAATGCGCTTTTTATCAGGTTCGACCCGGACTGCTCTTTTTCTTCTCTTGAACAAAGGGAAATATTCAACTACGGAATGCGTATCGTGAGTTTTTCAGACGCTCTTCGCCTTGTAAAATGCAGGAACGACATTCAGCCTCCGGATACGACACTGATTTCTCTTTCGGAGACGGAGGATGAGATTCTTTCAAGAATGCATTCAAAATGGCGATATAACATTCGTCTTTCCGAGCGGAAAGGAGTAAAAATAGAACGCTACACAGGCGATGATTCCGATATCGAAGAAAAAGTCGATATTTTCTATTCTTTGATGCAGGAGACAACGGCACGCGACGGAAATTCATGCCATGAAAAAGGATATTACCTTGACCTTCTTCGCTTGTCGGCTGAGGAAAGAAAAAAAAATAACGACGTTCCGCTTGTGCGTCTTTACATCGCGGATAGCGACGGGGAAAAAATCGCTTCGATAATCGTGCTTTTTTCAAAGACTGAATCGGTTTACCTTTACGGCGCTTCCGGAAACAGAAAAAGAAACCTAATGCCCAACCATCTTCTTCAGTGGACGGCGATTTTGGATGCAAAGTCTTACGGAAGCGGCGACTACGATATGTACGGGCTTCCGCCTGAAGGCAAGAACGAACGGCATCCTATGCACGGTCTTTATATGTTCAAGTCAAATTTCGGCGGGAAAAATATGCACAGGACAGGAAGCTGGGATTACCCGTACAAATTTTTCTACAGGATTTTTTCCGCAGTTGAAAATTTCAGGGCGTTCTGGCATAAGGGAGTAATTAAAAAACTTCACGGAAGATAACAGCTAAAATATCAGTGAATATATAAATATTGTAAACGTATTTTTAATAAATTCTGCGGAAAAAAAAATTTGTATCGTAATGCGGACACGGATACATAAGAATCGGAATATTCGCAAACGTATTTTGAAAAGGATTAAAAAAATCTTTATTCCAAAACTAAAATCTTTTTTGAATAAAAAACTTTATTTACCAAGGAACAGTTTTTTTAGTTCAGTATTTGCTTACGCTAAAAACTGCGACGTGGAAGACCCTTCGGATTTGGTTTCCGTGATGGACAACGCCGACAAAGCTCTCTACCACGTAAAGGAAAACTTCAAGGGTGGCATAGCCTATTGGAAAAACATTCGGAAAAAATCCTAAATGTCCTGTATTGTGTCCTTGAGGTTTATTGCGTTTTTGTAGAAGATTGTCTCCATGTTGTCGGGAAACGATTTTTTTATGTCCTCCAGCTGTAAGAAAAGCTCCTCGATTGTCGCCGTCTTTCCGAATACGATTTGGGCGTAGCCTGCTTCCCTTAGCTGCTTTGCTTCAAGATTGTTTATTTGGCTTACATTAACCGCATACGGCAATGCCTTTAGTTTCTGAAGATTTTCTTTTGTAAGAAGAGGAAATTTCATGTTCATTACAAAAAGTTTTTTCATCTTAGACTGTATTGTTTTGAACGCCTCAAGTTTTTCGAATTCCTGTTTTCCAAGAAATGACGAATACACTATAAGTTCCTGCAACGTAAGGTTCATGCTGGCAGCCGCTGTTTCAGTCATTCCGCTGATTCGGGAGTTTATCTCTACTATGTACCAGTTTTCCTTATGGAAGATAAGATCTACCTGACATATTCCGTTCAGTTTTAGAAGGGTGGCAAGCCTTTCCATGTCCCTGTAAAGGTCGTATATCCTGAATTTGTTGTTGAACACGGGACCGAGTTTTACGTTCTGCTTGGGGCTTGTAAGTCCGAACTGATTCACTGAATTTATGAACGGAGATGACATGGCGTATTTGTTGTTGCTTCCGTATATTTCTATCCCGAACGAAGGACCTTCAAGGAATTTTTCAACGAGTCTGTCACCGTTTGTTTTCTTTGAGTTTAATATCCTTATCGCTTCGTCTGCGGTTTTGCAGACATCCATTCCGTAGGAACTCAGCCCTGTCGTATCTTTCACAACCAAAGGGAGTTCAAGTTTTCTTATTTTGTGAAGAAGGGATTCCTTGTATATGTTGTATGAGATTTCCCTGCGGTTCCGCTCAGCCCAATAAAGTTCGTGGTGAACATGAACGCTTTCTGCGCAGTTGAACGAGTTTTCTTTCAAAAAATCTTTGGTGTAATCCTTGTCGAAGCATATGTACGCAGTTTTTTCGGAATGCCCCGCCGTGGCTATGCCTCTTTTTTCAAGTTCAGCGCAAACAAGACTGTCCTTGAGTGAAAGCCAGTCGAACGGAGATTCCCAATATGTTACGGGAACTGCAAGGTCAGGTTTTTCTTTTTCTATCGCATCCGAAACTTTTAGGGCATCGGCATCTTCTGAAAGAATCACAGTTTTTATGCAGGATGGTTTTGCGTTGTCCAAAAGAAACCTTCCGGGTTTTTGCAGGACAAAACTTATTTCTAATTCAGGATAAGTTTCAAGGAAGTTTTTCCATTCATCTTCTCGTGAAGGGAGTTCCAACAAGTCCGTTTTTTTTTCCGGATAGGCTGACGAGTTAGTAGTGAAAAATGTGATTTTCATACGCATTTACATCCATTTTTACGGATTAAAAAATGGGCTGAACAAATAAAGCAAGTTCATTTGTCAGCCCGATTCTTTTTCCGGAAGGAAAATTAGAAATCCTTTTTCTCGGATTTTCTTTTTTTGTTAAGGAGTTTTCTTTCCAGTGTAGTTTTTTTCTGGTGAAGGGTGGCAGAAGGCTTAACGAAATATTCGCGCTTCTTGTACTCACGGATAATTCCTTCTTTTTCTACCATTCGCTTGAATCGCTTTATGGCTTTTTCAAGGTTTTCCGAATCGTCAACTACGATTGTTGCCATGTATTTTTCACCTCCTTCAATACGGCGGTTCCGTAAAGTGTTTTACATATTACTAAAAAATCGACGGTAGGTCAATCTTAAAAAAGGTGTGTTGTTACTTAGTGTTCTTTTAAATGCAGAAAATGCAGATTGTATAAAGAATCCAGGATTGTTGAATTTCAGAGTCTAAAAAGCCCCGGTAAAGGACAGCAATGATACCGCCGTTTTTAATATATGCTACCTTATAGGGTAATTCCGAGTTACTGCAGGAGGTAAGTCTCCGATACCTTATAACCTATGGCACCCGAAGAGCGTAGTCTACGTCACTCGTATAGTGTAATCTATATTTATAAGAACTGACGGATAAACTGTGTGAGAGGTGTGCTTTTTATCACTTTAGCGGAATGCGCATATCTTAATCGGTGAGGTTTTGGCTACGAAAACTTGCAGTGTTTTTAAGCGGTAGTATCATTGCGGCTTAAAATAAATATCCTTAAAAAATTAAGCAACCGCAGCCTGTATAAACAAGCCTTGATTGCTGAATTTCCGCCGTTTCAAGAAAGCCGGAAACTGCGTACAAAGTTCAAGTTTTCGGTACAAAAACTGGAACTTTACAAGACAGCCGTATTGCGCTTGTCGAAGTTATATCTTTATAAAAATGCAGCAGCCGAACAAAATGCGCTTCCCGTCAAATACCTTTTAAATCAACAAAGGAATCCGCAAGTTATTCAATTTGTAGTAACGAATTAT
>ERZ772957.19-NODE-19-length-127917-cov-5.092224_pt1 | contig 127917 bp, 98 predicted proteins | sample MGYA00580682_ERZ772957 | MGnify/ENA primary metagenome ERZ772957 (study PRJEB29015, sample SAMEA2737921) | human oral metagenome | biome: human oral; feature: human-associated habitat; material: dental | place: China | collected 2025 ... | reverse complement strand
AGCCTTACGCTGCTGCTCCTGCTGGAGGCGCTGAGCTTCCTCGAGGCGCTGCATCCACTTGGACTTCTTGCGGGGCTTCTGCTTGTTGGCTTCGAGCTGGGAGAGGAGCTTGTCCTCGTTGAGCGTCCAGCGGAAGGCCAGGTACTGCACGATCGTGATCAGCGTAGATACGAAGTAGTAGTAGCTCAGACCCGAAGCATTCTGGTTGAACATGAAGAAGAACATGATCGCCATGATGTAGGGCATCATCTTCATCCCTGCCATACCTTCACCCGAAGGCGTCTGATTCATCGTATAGCGGGTGTAGATGATGTTCGTCACCGTCATCAGCACACAGAAGAGACTGAGGTGATTGCCGAGGAAGGAAGAGACGAGGGGGATATTGAAGTTCCACGAGATGATGGCGTCGTACGTAGAGAGGTCATCTGCCCAGAGGAAGCCCTGACCACGAAGGAGGATCGAGGTCGGGAAGTACATATACAGGGCGATGAGGAAGGGCATCTGAAGGAGCATAGGCAGACAGCCACTCATGGGGCTGGCTCCAGCCGAGCGGTAGAGATTCATCGTCTCTGTCTGGCGCTTCATCATCTGATCCTGCTCCTTGCCGGGGTACTTAGCGTTGATTGCCTCGATCTGAGGGCGAAGGACACGCATCTTAGCCTGCGACATGTAGCTCTTGTAGGTGAAGGGCCAGAGGAGCATCTTGATCGCTAGGGTCATCAGCAGGATGATGATCCCCCAGTTGGAGAGGAAGCCAGAGAGGAAGGTGACGATCGGGATGATGAGGTACTGGTTGATCCAGCGGAAGACGCTCATCCCGAGATAGACGAGGTGGTCAAGATGCAGGGCTTCTTCCTTGCTGACTCCAGCGTCGTAGCTACGAAGGAGATCGTAGTCATTCGGACCGAAGAAGAAGGTGAAGGGCAGGACGGTCTCCGTCTCCTTGATGGAGATGGGGAAGGTACCCTTGAAGGAGCAGTCACGCACGTAGCCACTGCCTTCCTTCTCTGCCTTGATGCTGAGCTTATTGTCCTTGAAGCCCGTCGCAGAGGCGATGAGAGCCGAGCTGAAGTACTTATCCTTGAAGGCTACCCAGCGGAGGGTCTCCTGGACATCTTCGCTGGATTCGCTGGTCGTCTCTAGGCGGTCTACATCCCCCTGGGGGAAGTGGTAGTAGACACCACTGTACTGACCTTCGAACTTCCACGACTGCTCCTGCTGAGGGATGCGCTGTGTCCACTGGATATCCTGTAGAGCGATATTGACGGGGAGGAAGCGACGGAGCTCATGCCCTCGGATCACGAGGTCTACTCGGTAGTCTGCTGGGCGTAGCTTGTAGGCGTAGTCGAGGTAAGCCACGTCGTCGATCTGCATACGGAGCACAGCCGTAGAGTCGGTAGACTCGACGACGGAGAAGTTGGCATCCGCCGTGCTGACGAGCCTATTCTCTAGAGTGCGCAGGGGCAGGTCAAGACGAGCATCTCCCTTGCGGAAGAGATGGACGGGCTTCTTAGACTGATCGAGGTAATCAGCTAGGACGGCTTCCACGGGAGCACCACCCTTTGTGGAGAGCTTCACCGAGAGCTTCTCATTCTTCAGCTCGACGATTCGCTCCTGGGCAGGCTGTAGGTAGGGAGGCAGGACGGGCGCACCTAGGCTATCTAGGCTAGCGCTGTCAGTCGAAGTGGCACCAGCTACGGGAGCGGGAGCCTGGGTGACCAGCTGAGTCGTGTCTTGGGGGGAAGGAGCTGGGGACTGCGTAGGATCAGGCTTGCTGAACCAAGTAAACCCAATAAGTACGGCACCTATGAGCAAGGCACCAATAAGCGTATTCTTATCCATTAATCTAGGCTATACCTCTACATGCGCTCCCGCTATCGTCGGGGACTGAGAGGCTACGTATGAGTAAATAACGGCTTTCTGTTAGTCGCGGTTCTCTCTGCCATAGGAAATAGCCTCCTTCACGAAGGCCATGAAGAGCGGACTGGGGTGAAGCACCGTGCTTCGGTACTCAGGGTGATACTGGACACCCACGTACCAGCGGTGGTCACGAAGCTCGACAGTCTCGGCGAGCCCGGTATCGGGATTCTCGCCGGCGCAGAGCATACCTGCCTGCTCGTAGTTCTCCCTATACTGGCTATTGAACTCAAAGCGGTGGCGGTGACGCTCCCTGATGAAGTCGGAGCCGTAGGCAGCAGCGATCTTGGACCCTGGGCGAAGGATACAGTCGTAGCCTCCGAGGCGCATCGATCCTCCGAGATCAGAGATACTCTTCTGCTCCTCCATCAGGTCGACGACCTTGTGCGTCGTCGTGGGGTCGATCTCGGTCGTATGGGCATCATGCCAGCCCAGTACGTTGCGGGCGAACTCGATGACCATGCACTGCATCCCGAGACAGATACCTAGTGTGGGGATCCCGTGCTCACGAGTATAGCGGAGGGCGACGAACTTACCATCGATCCCTCGAGAGCCGAAGCCCGGGGCGACGACTACCCCATCAACGCCAGCGAGGAGCTCAGCGACATTGTCTTCGTTGACCTTCTCACTATGGACCGAGATCAGGCGGAGCTTGCGTCCGCTGTAGGTAGCGGCTTGGAGTAGGGCCTCGTCGATGGACTTGTAAGCGTCCTGGAGCTCGACGTACTTACCGACTAGGGCGATGGTCACTTCTTCCTTAGCCTCTTCACGAAGGGCGAGGAAGTGCTTCCATTCCTTGAGTTCGGGTGAAGCCCCTGGCGTAAGCCCGCACTTCTTGAGGACGATCTCATCGAGGTGTTGCTCACCAAGCGCTAAGGGGACCTGATAGATCGTGGGGACGTCTACGCTCTGTACGACCGATTCGGCCGAGACATTACAGAAGAGGGCTACCTTCCTCAGGATATCTGCACTGAGGCTGTGCTCGGTGCGTAGTACGAGGATGTCGGGCTGGATACCTACCTCCTGCAGTTGCTTGACAGAGTGCTGGGTAGGCTTGGTCTTCACCTCACCTGCAGCAGCGATGTAGGGGACGTAGGTCAGATGTACGCAGAGGCAGTTCTGCCCCAGCTCCCACTTGAGCTGACGTACACTCTCCAGGAAGGGAAGGGACTCGATGTCCCCGACGGTACCACCGATCTCGGTGATGACGAAGTCATACTGCTTCTTCAGACCAAGGAGCTTGACATTGCGCTTGATCTCATCGGTGATGTGGGGGATGACCTGTACGGTCTTGCCGAGGTAGTCGCCCTTGCGCTCCTTGCGGATGACATTCTGGTAGATGCGCCCCGTAGTGATGTTATTCGCTCGAGACGTAGCTATATCGAGGAAACGCTCATAGTGGCCTAGGTCAAGGTCAGCTTCGTGCCCATCATCGGTGACATAGCACTCGCCATGCTCGTAGGGGTTCAGCGTGCCTGGGTCGATATTGATGTAGGGGTCGAACTTCTGAATCGTGACGCTGTAGCCACGTGCCTGGAGGAGCTTACCGAGGGAGGCAGCTACGATCCCCTTGCCCAAGGAGGAGACTACGCCCCCCGTGACGAAGATGTACTTTGTTTCCACTATTCGCTTAATATCTATAGATCGGTAAAGGTGGGGCGGGATGGTGTATCCCTTCCTTAGGGGAAGGAGCAGATGATGCTCAATACCCCACCCAAGTTACACGACAAAGATACAGTTTTTGCTCGCTTCATTCGCCCTAGGGCCTACCCAAACAAACCCCAGGAAAAATCGAGGCGACTCAGCGGGGCGCTACAGTGGGGAAAATAAGCCTCTAGCCTACCCCCGAAAAAAAACCTACTGTAGGTCGTCTCGACGACCCACGGTAGGTCGCATCGACGACCTACAGTAGGTTTTTTCGGCGACCTACCGTGGATCGTTTTTTGGGGGTCTCAGAGCCCGCTCAGATAGAGGCTTAGGAGATACCCAAAGATTCGCTACCTTTACCTCGGTAATCTAGATGTAGGTAGCCTCATCCTCCTCCCGCCCCAGACTGCACAGCTTAGAGGGTAAGTCCTACCCCATCTAATCGTCTCACACATCACACACATAAGCACGACAATGAAACGATTCCAACACTATCTCCTCAGCCTCCTAGCCCTCACCCTAGGGCTCGCTAGCTGTAGCAAGGACAAGGAGTATCAGCGTGTGATCCCCTCCGATGCCTCGGCAGTCGTCGCCTTCGAGCTAGAGTCGCTCGCGAAGAAGGCTGACGTCACCTCCAAGGAGAACAAGCTCCTACGTGAGAAGCTCGTCTCCAGCATGGGCTCCACCGACGAGGAGGAGAAGTTCTTCAAGGAGACGATGGAGTCTCCCTCCAAGACAGGACTTGATCTCACGAGCCCCGTCTATGGCTTCTCCAGCCCCCGAGTCTCCTGGGCTCTAGTGGCCCGAGTCAAGGACGAAGCGAAGGTCAAGGACTTCCTCTCCAAGCTCTATAGCTTCGATGGTGATACCAAGCACGAGATCAAGCAAGAGGATGGGATCTTCTTCAGCATCAGCCCCAACTCCTCCGGAGCTCACAGGGAGCGCTATGAGCAAGATCCCGACCTTCCCGCAGAGGAGCAGGACACGACGACCTACGAAGTGCCCGCAGACATCTCCATCTGTGCCTTCAGCAAAAAGGCCTTCATCACCCTCCACACCGAAGAGGGGAGCATCGCTGATGCCAAGAAGCTCATCAAGGAGTACTTGACCCAGGGCGAAGATAAGAGCTTCGTCCGCTCCTCCTACTTCAGAGACCTAGAGGCTCAGGGAGGAGACATCCGTGCCTTCTTCTCCCCCACTCGCCTAGCGAAGACCGAAGGACTCTCGATGCCACCACTCTTGGAGGCTCTGGGCAAGAATCCACGCTATGGCAAGATCGACATGGAGAAGATCAGTGCTCTATTCTCGCTCTCCTTCGAGAAGGGGGAGATCAGTGGTAAGATGGTCTACACCTCTGAGGACAAGGATCAGATCAAGTATATGAAGGAGCTCTCTGAGAAGGTCTCTCCCGAGGCTATCTCAGGCGCCCTCATCAAGTACCTCCCTGCACAAGCCTACGTGACAGGGGCAGCTCACGTGGATCTGCAGGCCGTACTCAACCACTACACCTCCAACTCTGAGTTCGCTAAGCTCCTCGAAGAGGCTAAGACCGAAGGCATCGACCTAGCGGCGATCGTCACCACCCTCGGCAGAGAGTTAGCTTGCTCCTTCTCTAAGGTAGACGTAGCAAGCAATGACTATGGATTCGTGGCTTACCTCCAGACGAAGGACGCATCGCTCGTAGATCTCGTCTCCCGCAAGATCAGTGAATCGGTGAAGAAGAAAGGAGCTGAAGGTAGCGAATACCCTTCGAAGAAGCTCGTAGACGAAGGCAACCACTGCTATGAGGTCTCTATACCGTATTCTCCATCCATCTACTTCGGGTACCGTGACGGAGTGAGCTACTTCACCATCAGCAAAGACATGAAGAGCAAGATCCTACAGCCTGTAAGCGAAGACTTCTCCAAGCACAGGGATTATGCTCAGCTCAAGGGGACGCACGCCTTCTCCCTCATAGACTTCAAGACGATCTTCAACACCTCTCCCACGCAGGACATGATCCAGATGTTCATCGGCGAAGAGAGTATGAAGCAGCTCCGTAAGCTCCAGAGCCTATCCTTCTCCTCCAATGGCTTCGAGACCGAGCTCCATCTGAAGCTCGACACCAAGGACAATGCCCTCAAGGCGCTCCTCGGCATCATGAGCGCTCTGGACTAAGCACCTCACCTCCTCTCCAGCTTCTCCTGCTGAAGGGACTGAACAGCCTCCACTATATCTCTTAGGTATGGTGGAGGCTGTTCGGTCTTAGCCCCCGATGGTCGGAATAGTTTGTGTACCTTTGCGCCACTGTGCAAGGGATTTGTACAGTATCTTCATTCAGATCCTTTACCCTCTATTTCGACCACGCGATGCAAGCAACCTCTACCTATTCACCACGCGTCTGGGGCTGGTTCGGTCTTAGCCCCCTTCTAGTCTTCCTCATCACCTACCTCGTGACCTCGATCGTCTCGGGGGACTTCTACCGCATGCCCATCACGGTGGCCTTTGCTGTCGCCTCGGCCTTCGCCATAGCTATCACCCGAGGCATCAAGCTCGAGGATCGCATACGACAGTTCTCTCGGGGAGCAGCTGACCACAACATCCTGCTGATGATATGGATCTTCATCCTCGCAGGAGCCTTCGCTACAGGAGCCAAGAGTATGGGCGCTATCGATGCGACGGTCACTGTGATCCTGAGCCTCCTTCCCTCTAGCTTCCTCCTCCCCGGACTATTCATCGCTTCCTGCTTCATCTCGCTCTCCATCGGTACGAGCGTCGGTACCGTGGTAGCCCTAGTACCCATTGCGCTGGGGATCGGAGAGAGTATCGGACTACCCGCAGCCTACATCACAGCGGTGATCACAGGTGGCGCCTTCTTCGGGGACAACCTCTCGTTCATCTCCGACACCACCATCGCTGCTACCCGCACGCAGGGCTGTAGCATGCAGGACAAGTTCAAGGTGAACATCCTGATCGTCCTGCCCGCTGCACTCATCGCCCTAGGCATCTATCTATACCAAGGGCTTGAGCTACCGAGCGCCACCGAGCATCAGGCAGGAGACTTCCTCCTCATGCTACCCTACCTGCTGGTCATCATCTGCGCTATCGCTGGGATGAACGTACTCCTCGTCCTCCTGATCGGTATACTCTCCTGCGGGATCGTCGGTATCGGTACGGGCGTACTTCCCGTATGGGACTGGGTCGCTTCGCTAGGCACAGGTATCACAGGGATGGGCGAACTGATCATCGTCACTCTGCTAGCAGGAGGGATGCTGGAGCTGATCCGCTTCAATGGGGGGATCAATTACCTCCTGCGTCACCTCTCCCGAGGGATCAGGGGGAAGCGTGGTGCCGAACTAACCATCGCAGCCCTGGTCTCCATCGCTAACCTCTGCACAGCCAATAACACCATCGCTATTCTCACCACAGGCAAGGTCTCCCGAGAGATCACCGAGAAGTACGGCCTCGACCCACGCAAGACTGCCTCGATACTCGATACCTTCTCCTGCTTCATCCAGGGGCTCATCCCCTACGGCGCACAGCTCCTCCTTGCCTCGAAGCTCGCCGGTGTATCTCCTATAGATATCATCCCGAACCTCTACTATCCCTTCATCATGGGCCTCTGTGCGCTCCTCTCCATCCTCCTACGCTATCCACGTCGCTACTCCCGCTGATCCGCTATGTCCTTCATCGAGCTATACCCCATACCTTGGGGGCAGGAACCGCCCGTACATCTACGTCAGATCTATGAGGATGCCTTCCCGCCTGAGGAGCGTCGCCCTTGGGCACAACTCTTCGGTCTGGAGCGCTGTGAGCATGTAGCTCAGCTCATCCTCTCCGACGGCGAGACAGTAGGCTTCGTCGTGGGATGGGAGCTACCTTCGTCGCACTACTTCGAGTACCTCGTCATCGATCCTGAGCGACGAGGCCAAGGCCTAGGGACTAAGGTGCTCCAGCGTCTAGGACAGCTCTACGACGATGAATACCCTATCGTCCTCGAAGCCGAACCTGCCGGCTATTCGCCCATGGCAGAGCGACGCCTCGGCTTCTATGCCCGCTTTGGACTCACCGTCCAACCCTTCGCCTACCGCCAGCCTCCCTACGGGGAAGATCTCCCTTGGGTGGACCTACACTTACTAGCTAATCGTACCCTGCAGGAGGAGGACTTCCTCCGTATCCAGCAGGAGATCCACTCCCAAGTCTATCGTATCCCTTCACCCAAACAAAGTCCATCAGACAAGTAAAGCCCTATGAACAACTTCACCTTCCATAATCCTACCAAGCTTGTCTTTGGTCGGGACAGCATCCTAGAGCTCCCCAAGCTCCTTCCCTCCGGTGCTAAGATCCTCCTCACCTTCGGAGGAGGCAGTGTCAAGCGTAATGGCGTCTACGAGGCAGTCACCGCTCAGCTCCAAGGCTTCCAGACCGTAGAGTTCTGGGGCATCGAGCCTAACCCCAAGGTAGAGACCCTCCGCAAGGCTATTGCCCTAGGGAAGCAGGAGGGCGTCACCTTCGTCCTGGCAGTAGGCGGTGGTAGCGTACTAGATGCCAGCAAGCTCATCGTCAATGCCATCCCCTCGGAGCGTGACGCTTGGGACCTCGTACTTCATGGGGCGGACCGCAGTGTCCAGACCCTACCACTTGGCACGGTACTCACCATCCCTGCTACCGGCTCAGAGATGAACCGTGGGGCGGTGATCTCCTGTGAAGCGACGCATGAGAAGTTCGGCTTCTACAACGAATACCCACGCTTCTCCATCCTCGATCCCACCTATACCTTCTCCCTGCCCGACTACCAGATCGCATGCGGTATCGCCGATAGCTTCGTCCACGTCGTAGAGCAGTACCTCACCCGTGCCGGCGAGAGTCCTCTGATGGATCGCTGGGCAGAAGGCATCCTACTCACCCTCATCGAAGAGGCAGATAGGATCAAGGCACAGCCTGCCGACTATGAGGCACGTGCTACCTTCATGCTCTCTGCGACGATGGCGCTCAATGGCTTCATCTCCATGGGCGTGACACAGGACTGGGCTACCCATCGCATAGGTCATGAGATCACAGCACTCACGGGACTGACCCACGGGCATACACTCGTCATCGTCCTACCCGCTCTACTCAGAGAGCAGGCCGACAAGGGTAAGCACGCTAAGCTCCTGCAGTACGCCTCTCGTATCTGGGGACTCACCGAAGGGAGCGAGGAAGAGCGTATCGCTCAGGCCATCGACAGGACAGAAGCCTTCTTCCGTTCACTAGGGCTGGAGACCCGCTTCTCTGAGCGTGGCTTCGGGGATGATCTACGTGAAGAGATCGTCCGTCGCTTCCGTGAGCGAGGCACGCTCCTAGGCGAAGACCAAGACATCGACCACGAGGCAGTGGCACGCATCCTCGCCCGCTGCTAATCCCTCCTATCATACAGACAAAACCTCCTCTATGACCCTTGCTATCCTGGCCGTCTCACCTCAAGGGATCCAGACGGCTAAGCCTATCCTCTCTAGCTATCCTGATGCTCGTCTCTTCTCCACTCACCCTGGAGAAGGGGTCGAGCACATCGATCATATCCAGTCGTTCGTAGCGGAGCACTTCACCGCCTTCGAAGGGTGGATCTTCATCGGCGCTATGGGTATTTGTGTCCGAAGCATCGCTCCGCTCATCGGGCACAAGTACACCGATCCTGCGGTGATCAATATAGATAGTACGGGGCGCTTCGTCGTCTCCGTCCTCTCAGGGCACGTAGGTGGAGCCAACGAGCTCACCCGTGATCTGGCTAGCCTGCTCGGGGCAGAAGGCGTCATCAGCACACAGACCGACAATACCGGACTCTGGGCTCTAGACCTCTTCTCCCGTCGCTACGGCTGGCATACGGAGACCAATGCTCCCAGCCTCAATCAGCCCATCGCCCGCTATACGAACAAGGAGCGTACCGCCCTCCTCCTTGAGGTCAAGGACAAGGGAACTCTAGAGCTGGAGCGCACCAAGGCCGAGCACGTCGACGCCTTCTACTCTAGGGAAGAGCTCACACCTCGCCTCGGGGACTATGCTCTGATCCTCGTCGTATCTCCCCAGCGCTTCGATGCAGGAGCGACGCCCACGATCCAGTTCGTGCCCCGTGTCCTCAGCCTTGGTCTCGGCTGTCGCTACCAGTGCGAGCCTACCGACATCGTCGAGCATATCTTCTCGGAGATCCGTCGCCTAGGCTTCTATCCTGAAGCTATAGGCAAGCTCGCTACGATCGACCTGAAGAAGGACGAGCCGCTCCTAAATGAACTCGCCGATCGCCTCGGTGTCACGCCCCTGATCTACACAGCAGACGAACTGAAGGACGTCGAAGTACTCAGCCCCTCACAGAAGGTCTTCGAAGTCACAGGCGTATGGGGTGTAGCTGAGAGCACCTCCCGCTATGCAGCAGGGCTTGGCTCCATTGTCCTGCCCAAACAGAAGGGGATGGTCCACCCTGGGAATGACTTCACCTTTGCCCTGGCCATAGAGCGTAGTGCCGAGCGCCGTGGACATATCGAGATCATCGGAGCTGGCCCTGGAGATCCCGATCTGATCTCCATACGTGGACGGGCCTTCCTCGAGGTAGCCGACCTCATCCTCTACGCTGGGAGCCTCGTGCCGAAGGCGCTGACCCTGTGCGCTAAGTCGGGTGCTACGGTGCGAAGCTCTGCGGATATGAACCTCGAAGAGCAATTCCAACTGATGAAGGAATTCTACGACAAGGGGCTACTCGTCGCCCGCCTGCATACGGGTGATCCCTGTATCTATGGAGCTATCCAGGAGCAGATGGCCTTCTTCGACGAATACGGGATGAGCTACCACATCACCCCAGGGATCTCCTCCTTCCAAGCAGCGGCAGCAGAGCTCCGCTCTCAGTTCACCATCCCCGAGAAGACCCAGACGATCATCCTCACCCGAGGCGAGGGACGTACCGCCATGCCCGAGCGGGAGAAGCTCCATCTGCTGGCCCGTTCGCAGAGCACGATGTGCATCTTCCTCAGCGCTGGTATCGTCGAGGACGTCCAGGCCCAGCTCCTCGAGCATTATCCCCCCGAGACACCCGTAGCTGCCTGCTATCACCTCACCTGGCCCGACCAGCGCATCTACCGAGGAGAGCTACGGGATCTAGCGAAGATCGTCAAGGAGCACAAGCTGACCCTCACGACGATGATCGTCGTAGGCGAAGCCATCGACAACCGCAAGGGACTCTCCCGCCTCTACGCAGACGAGTTCAAGCACCTCTTCCGCCACTAGGCCCCCTAAATAACGAAGCGCCACCCCAAGTCCTTGGGGTGGCGCTTTTTCGTTTACCTCTCTGCCGTCGGAGCCAGAGGGGTGAGAGGTCTGCTGTGCTGTCTAGCGACTAGCCGCGACGCTTCAGTTCGTCGCGGATCTCGCGCAGGAGCTGGATGTCTTCAGGCGTTGGTGCAGGCTCAGCGGGCTGAGCTTCTTCCTTCTTACGGAAGGAGTTCATCCCCTTGATGATAAGGAAGATACAGAAGGCAATGATGAAGAAGTCTACGGTCGTCTGGACGAAGTTACCCCAGTTCAGCTCGATCGCTTCCTTGATCGTCTCACCAGCAGCGTCTATTTCTGCAGGGCGGAGGACCACCTTAGCATCCGTGAAGCTGCTCCCCGTGATGAGACCGATAGGGGGCATGATGATGTCGTTGACCAGCGAGGTGACGATCTTACCGAAAGCACCACCGATGATGATACCGACAGCCATATCCATCACATTGCCCTTGAGAGCAAAGTCCTTAAACTCCTGAATGAATTTTCCCATTGTGATTATTTACTGAGCTAGTTAAACAAATTTTCTAGGCAAAGATAGCTATTTAGAAGATTTTTACGCTCTGCAGGGTGATTTCGCTCTTCCCTGTACCCTGCCAGAGGGTGAATCCCCCCCCCGTCTTCGGGAGGATGAAGATGGGCGACTTCGGAGGGCTTCGAAGGCCCGCTTCTAGAGCGACTTCTCAGACCCCTCAAAAACGACCTACGGTAGGTCGCCGAAAAAACCTACTGTGGGTCGTCTTAACGACCTACCGTGGGTCGCATCAACGACCTACCGTAGGTTCCTAAACAGGGTCTTCGTAGCTCCCCGATCAAGGGGGCTAAAGCACGGGCTGGAGAAGGGCGAAGCTCCCCCTTCCGATTTTCCCCTCCTAAGTCTCCTCTCCCAGCAGAGCTTCCTGCCTCAAAGCAAGCAGGCGAAGCGAGGGGGCTTATTCAAATATTTAAGTTATTCTCGCTGTGCTTCGTCCCGCTTCTTCACCACCTAAAGCGAGGGAAGGCATAGGTAGCACCTAAGTGACCTTAACCAAACGAATCCACTAATTACCAGCGAATTAAACCCAACTTCGCCCCCGCCACTGGCCTTCGGGAAGAGCCCCATCCAGGGCCTCCTATAAGATATGTCGAGAAAACTAGGCTTATCTGGAGACTATTGTTATCTTTGCCTCACAGACATATAGACGAAGCACAAAACTTCTAAGCACGAGAGTACGACACTCAACTATATCATCCAAACAATAACATCGGAAAGAACTATGAACGACTCCGCTATCTTCACTCTGATTGAAGAGGAACGCCAACGACAACTCAAGGGGATTGAGCTCATTGCCTCTGAGAACTTTGTCAGTGAAGAAGTCATGAAGGCTATGGGTAGCTGCATGACCAATAAGTATGCTGAAGGCTATCCAGGCAAGCGCTACTATGGTGGCTGCGAAGTGGTAGATAAATCCGAGCAACTGGCTATCGACCGTATCAAGCAGCTCTTCGGCGCTGAGTGGGCCAACGTACAGCCCCACTCTGGAGCCCAGGCCAACATGGCCGTGCTCCTGGCGTGCCTCAACCCTGGCGATACCTTCATGGGGCTCAACCTCGCCCACGGAGGCCATCTCTCCCACGGCTCCGCTGTCAATAGCTCGGGGATCCTCTACCACGCTATCGACTACAATGTCCGTGAGGATACGGGTCGTGTAGACTACGATCAGATGGAGCAGCGTGCACTGGAGCACAAGCCCAAGCTCATCATAGCTGGGGGCTCGGCTTACTCCCGTGAATGGGACTACAAGCGCATCCGTGAGATCGCAGACAAGATCGGTGCTATCTTCCTCGTCGATATGGCTCACCCCGCTGGGCTGATCGCAGCAGGTCTCCTAGAGAACCCCGTGAAGTACGCCCACATCGTCACCTCGACGACGCACAAGACACTACGTGGTCCTCGTGGGGGGATCATCCTCATGGGTAAGGACTTCGACAACCCTTGGGGTAAGACCACGCCTAAGGGCGAGATCAAGAAGATGTCTGCTCTACTCGACTCTGCCGTCTTCCCAGGCGTCCAGGGCGGTCCTCTAGAGCACGTCATCGCTGCTAAGGCCGTAGCCTTCTACGAAGCTCTACAGCCCTCGTTCAAGGAATATGGCCTGCAGGTCAAGAAGAACGCTCAGGCTATGGCCGAGGCTTTCGTACGCCGTGGCTACGGAGTCGTCTCCGGCGGTACGGACAATCACTGCATGCTCATCGACCTTCGTGGTAAGTTCCCCGAACTGACTGGGAAGGTAGCAGAGAAGGCGCTTGTAGCAGCAGACATCACGGTCAATAAGAACATGGTGCCCTTCGACAGCCGCTCTGCTTTCCAGACCTCGGGTATCCGAGTAGGTACGCCTGCGATCACTACCCGTGGTGTCAAGGAAGATAAGATGGAGTACATCGTCTCCCTCATAGACCGTGTGCTCTCTGCCCCCGAGGACGAAGCTGTCATCGCCGCTGTCCGCAAGGAGGTCAACGAGATGATGTCTGCCTACCCTATCTTCGCTTGGTAGAGGCCATCAGACCTAGCTAGCTAGTGTCGCCGACACACTAGGAGCGGGCACAGCAAGTAGCCCGAGACCTTGCCCCGAAGGAGTATATCCTCTGGGGGGAGGGTCTCGGGCTATTCGTTATTATCTATATATTTGTATGGTGTGCTGTACAGGTGTAGCTCCCTTCTCTGAGCTACCTCAGCCCCATCACATCAACCCTAATAGACTCTATGAAGAAGTTATTTACACGAATGGCTTGTGCGCTAGCTCTCTGTATCGGAGGGACTACCGCTCAGTCCGCTAGTGCTACCTTCAAGGTAACAGTCCTCACCCCTTCATACAACGAGGGGATCAACATCATCCCTCGTCCTAAGCAGCTCAAACTGCGCAAGGAGGCAGGCTTCCGTCTCACAGCGACGACCCCCGTCATCGCCTCGGGTGATTCAGCCCTGACGATCGCACGCTTCTTCACCGAGAAGATCAACCGCTCCACAGGCTTCACCCTCCGTGCCGTACAGGGGAGCAAGGCAGCGCAGAGAGGTATCTTCGTCCGCATCGATCCCAAGCTAGCCCTTGGTGACGAAGGGTATACACTCCACTCCTCCCCCCGTGGTATCGAGATCGTAGGTCGCACAGCGAAGGCCCTCTTCTGGGGATTCCAGAGCTTGATGCAGCTCCTCCCTGCCGAGGTAGAGTCTACGCACAAGATCCTCGGTGCCTCTTCATACGAGATCCCTGCTCTGAGCATCCAGGACGAACCTGCCTTCGAGTACCGTGGGGTGATGGTCGACGTATGTCGCCACTTCCTCACCGTCGAGGAGATGAAGCAGCACATCGATATCATCTCCATGTTCAAGATCAATAAGCTCCACTGGCACCTCACCGAAGACCAGGGCTGGCGCATCGAGATCAAGAAGTACCCTCGCCTCACTGAAGTAGGAGCATGGCGTACCGAGGGAGATGGCAGTCGCTATGGAGGCTTCTACACACAGGATCAGGTACGTGACATCGTCCGCTACGCTCAGGAGCGCTTCGTGACGATCATCCCTGAGATCGAGATGCCGGGGCATGGTATGGGTGCTATCGCCTCATACCCAGAGCTCACCTGCTTCCCTGATCGCCGTAAGTACAGCGTGCGTAATATCTGGGGCGTCGAGGATGATGTTTACTGCGCTGGTAAGGAATCTACCTTCGAGTTCATCCAAAACGTACTCAACGAGGTAGTCCCTCTCTTCCCCGGCGAATACTTCCATATCGGTGGGGACGAATGCCCCAAGGACCGCTGGAAGGAATGCCCTAACTGCCAGAAGCGTATCAAGGATGAAGGGCTCAAGGACGAGCACGAGCTCCAGAGCTACGTGATCCGTCGTGCCGAGAAGATGCTCGCTGCCCATGGCAAGAAGCTCATCGGATGGGATGAGATCCTCGAGGGCGGTCTTGCCCCCTCGGCTACCGTCATGAGCTGGCGTGGCGAAGATGGAGGTATCCAGTCGGCCAATATGGGCCATGATGTGATCATGACCCCTGGTAGTGGCGGGCTCTATATCGACCATTATCAGGGAGACCCCAAGATCGAGCCTGTGGCTATCTGCTGCTATGCTCCTCTGGAGAAGGTCTACAACTACAACCCCATCCCCGAGGCCATTGCCCCCGACAAGCGCCACCATATCAAGGGCGCACAGACTAACCTCTGGGCCGAATACCTCTACACCACGGAGCTGATGCAGTACCGTGCCTTCCCTCGTGAGATCGCCCTTGCCGAAGCCGTCTGGTCTCCCATCGCTCATCGTGACTTCAAGGACTTCACCCGTCGTCTGGACAATGCCTATGTGCGTCTAGATATGCATGGGGCCAAGTACCACATCCCTCAGCCTGAGCAACCCCTACCCGGCGTAGATCCTAAGGAGAGCTATGAGAAGAAGGTAGCGTCGCTGAACTTCATCGCCTTCACCGACAGCGCTGAGCTGACCCTCACCTCCAGCCGTCCTATCCGCATCGTCTATACGCGTGATGGGAGCCTCCCCTCCCTCTATTCAGAGACCTACAGAGCACCCCTCAAGGTCACCAAGAGCGAGGTCATCCGTGTCGCCTCTATCCTCCCATCAGGGAAGACCAGTCCGGTGCGTGATATCACCTTCGAGAAGCAGACCCTTGCCCCAGCCCTCCAGGTAGCGAATCCTACCCCAGGCCTTCGCACGAAGACCTCCATCGGTAGCTACTATCAGGCCTCAGACCTGCTCGGTGTGATGAACTGGACCGAGGGTGTGGCTAAGCGCACCCAAGACCTTCGTCCCGACGTGGTCAAGAACCATATGGACGAGATCAAGCCTAAGGCTGTCATCGGCGAGGGCTATGTGAAGATCCCCACCGACGGAGTCTATGTCTTCTCCACGGACCTCGACCAGCTCTATATCGACGGGAAGCTCCTCGTGGACAATAGTGGCGAGGTAGCTAAGTTCAGCCGTCGTGACAAGAGTGTAGCCCTTCAGGCTGGATGGCACAAGATCCGCCTCATCTTCATCGGTGCTGTACGTGGTGGCTTCCCTACCTACTGGGATGGAGCAGGGGTAAGCTTCCGCAACATCAAGGACAGCAAGTTCTCTAACATCACCGAAGAGATGCTCGCTCACTAAGCATACCCTAGGGGAGACTTCGACCCTGTACGAGAGGAGTCCTCCTCCCTTGCCATCAGGGATCTCCCACCCTACTCCTCTGAGCCCCTACCTGTTACGCCCTCTAGCAACGACAGGTAGGGGCTCTTATTATACCCTCGATTTGTTTTTTTCTCTACAATTATTGTATACCTTCGTAAAAAGAAATCAAGATCAAACTAAGTCCAAGCTAGGTCCAAGGTCAAGATGAAGACGCTTCACCATAGTACGCCGAGGCAGGGCACTTTAGTCGCCACTGATGGCAGTGCCGATAGAAGTACCTTAGTTGCGGGGCTCCCTATGCCCCCTCCTCTAGAGGGGACGACTGCCCCTATTTTTTGTTCGAATTAAGTTATAGAGATGCTTCACAGGAGTCCCTACTCCTTGAGGTGTCTCTTTTGTTTTTCTAGTTATCTAATTTAAAAGTTTGAAGAGTATGAAGATTAAGACAGCTTTCTCTCTACTTATCGGTGCCTTATTTTTAATCACCTCCTGTAAGACATCGGGCGATGACCCCGCTCCTAAAAAGCCCAAGGATAGCAACTCCATCTCGATCACTATCGAAGGTGAAGTAGACGAACGAGAAGAAGCTCGCTACCTCCACCTAGAGACAGGTGCAAGAGATGAGGAGAATCGAGTCAAGCGCATCACCGCTCGGTTCGACCCCAACGAAGAGGTGCCTGCCATCGCCTATGTCTATAATGACACGACGGGACACTACGCCGTCGCGAACATCACCCTCAAGGCCGGTGAGCGAGTAGGCACACGACTCTCCTTCAAGGGAGACATTGCAGTAGACTCGACTAAGTACTACAACAAGCTATCCATCTACATTGGTCTCAAGCAAGAGACAGGCAAGTTAGAGGATGCGGTATTCAGCTGTGGGAAGTACTCCTACAATCAGGTGAGCAAGGAGGTCAACAAGGAGGTCATCTTCGCCAGCGAAGGTAATGACCTCCAGAAGGTCCCTGGTCGTGGTTCTGACCTCTCAGCCTCCAATATTAAGTTCAAGCTCTCTGGTGCCTTCTTCATGGCTTCTATCCGCAATGAGTCAGGTGCGAAGCAGACCATCGGTGGGATCAAGCTCCATGGCTTCGGAGCAGGTGGTGTGAAGGTAGCTCACCCTACCCCAGAGCACACGGCTCCTCGTCTGGTAGCTATGCAGCAAGGTGATCAGGACTGTACCAACTATGATCTGCAGAGTCTCTTCGAGATCGGGCACAATGCTACGGCCCAGCACACCGACACGGGGGTAGACAAGCCGTTTGTACTGCGATTCGCCGTCTACGCACCCATCCCAGGTCTCGGCTGGCTAGAGGCCCAGCAGGTCCAGGACAAGCAGTTCGTCCCGCTTGAGAGCGCCCAGATGAGACTACGCACACCTAAGGCTCAGACCAAGTCTGGTATCTTCTTCAACACGAACCTAGTCCTTGAGAGCAAGTAGCTAGTCCCCTCCATCAAGCACACACGACGATGGAAGCAACACACCAGCGGAAGCTATACCAAGCTCCCAAAGCTGAGACCCTAGAGTTTCACCCTCCTAAAGACTTACTCCTAGTCTTCTCCCTAGAGGGGGATATCCAACTGCCTCGGGATGGGGGCAACTGGTGACCCACCCCAAGACACTCCTCCACGCCTAGCTACCTCTAGCGAAGCGCCCTACACTTGAGATACCCCACCATGACCTTCGGGTCGTGGTGGGGTATCTGTATGCTGAGCGATCCACACCAATTCCTTGGAGCATGATGAGCCCGGCCATGAGGCGCTCTTACAACCCATACATAGATCGTAAGAGCGACCCATTCATGGGTCACCGCTGTCACCCATTCATGGGTCTCTTCGGGGACCCATGAATGGGTCGGGAAAGGGGGGCTATCACCGACCGCCTTTCCGAGCCTCCTTAAAGCAGAGCCCGAGGGGGAGTACACCGCCATTTTACGCCCCACCTCACCGTCCCCATGGAGCAGGCGGTGAGGCGGGGGCGCCTCCCTTGCTATTTCTTCCATGCTCTCTAGGGTGGGGAAAGGCATGCCCGTATCCGTGGAGAAGCCCCCCTTCCGATCGCTCGGTTTGTGGTGGGACTAACTATTATTATCGCTCCTTCACACGGAGGCTAGCCGATAACGCCTAGGAATGGTTAACTTTGTACATACTAACAATCTAAGATTCTAATGGCTTTCATACAGACAGTACGAGGCATCGAGCCTCAGATCGGTGAGGACTGCTTCCTCGCCGTCAATGCAACCGTCGTCGGTGACGTCGTCCTAGGTAAGGGCTGCAGCGTGTGGTTCAATACCGTCCTCCGTGGGGATGTCAACTCCATCCGCATCGGTAATAATGTCAATATCCAGGACGGCTCCGTCCTACACACCCTCTACCAGAAGTCGACCATCGAGATCGGGGATAATGTCTCCGTCGGGCACAATGTCACCCTCCACGGCTGTCATATCCGTGACTACGCCCTCATAGGTATGGGTTCGGTGGTCATGGATGATGCCCTGGTAGGCGAAGGTGCTATCGTGGCTGCAGGATCGGTGGTCCTAGCCAAGACCGTCATCGAGCCCTACAGCCTGTGGGCGGGCGTACCTGCTAAGTTCATCAAGAAGGTCTCCCCTGAGCAGAGCAAGGAGCTCAACGAACGTATTGCCAACAACTATCAGATGTACGCTTCTTGGTTCGACAAGGAGCAGAACCCATAATTCCCCTCACCTATCACCTACACGCTATGCGATCCATCCTAACGACCTCCTTAGCCCTTAGCCTCCTCCTCTCAGGGCTATCCTCGGGACTCTACGCTCAGAGCTCGAAGGACGGGGCTATCACGCCTAAGTTCCTCGAAGAGCTTCGCCGTAGTGAGCCTACCACCCCTACGGAGAAGGCCCTACGCAACGCCATCGCCGTCCAGGGCATGCGTGACTTCTTCGTCAACAATCAGCGTCCTCAGACCATCGACGACACCTTCTCGGTAGAAGTACAGAGCTCAGGGATCACCGACCAGAAGCAGAGTGGACGCTGCTGGCTCTTCACGGGGCTCAATGTCCTTCGTGCTCAGCTGATGACTCGGGAGAAATCAGGCACCTTCTTCTTCTCGCAGAACTACTCCTTCTTCTGGGACCAGCTGGAGAAGGCGAACCTCTTCCTCGAAGGGATCATCGAGACACGCAAGCTCGCTGTCGATGACAAGAAGGTAGTATGGCTCTTCCAGAACCCTATTGGTGACGGAGGTCAGTTCACCGGTATCTCGGACAACCTCATCAAGTATGGTGTCGTCCCCGCCGAAGTGATGCCCGAGACCCACTCGAGCAATGACACCAAGCTGATGGGCAAGATGATCGCGCGCACGCTACGCCAGTCAGGGATCAAGATCCGCAAGGCGGCTGCTAAGGGAGAGTCCCTCACCCAGCTCCGCAAGTACAAGGAGACTTGCCTCAAGCAGGTCTATCGTCTCTTGAGCCTCAACCTTGGCGTACCCCCAACCTCCTTCTCTTACACGCTGAAGGATAAGGACGGTAAGGCGATCTCCACCGAGACCTATACGCCTCAGTCCTTCTACGAGCGCTTTGTCGGCGTAGACCTACGTGATCAGTTCGTCATGCTGATGAATGACCCCTCTCGCCCCTTCTACAAGGTCTATGAGATCGAGTACGACCGTCATGCCTACGATGGCAAGAACTGGACCTACGTCAACCTCCCCATGGACGAGATCAAGCAGATGGCTATCGCTTCGCTCAAGGACAATACGATGATGTACTACTCCTGCGACGTAGGTCGTGAGCTGAATAGCTCTAAGGGCATCGCAGCGCTGGACAACTATGACTATGCTTCGCTCCTCGGCTATCCCTTCGATATGGACAAGGCTGAGCGTATCCAGACCTTCGACAGTGGCTCGACGCACGCCATGACCCTCAAGGCTGTCGACCTCGATGCTTCGGGTGAGCCCGTGAAGTGGAAGGTAGAGAATAGCTGGGGTGAGAAGTCGGGGGTCAAGGGCCATATCATCATGACCGATGCGTGGTTCGATGCCTATACCTTCCGTCTCGTAGTGAATAAGAAGTACGCTACGCAGAAGGTCCTCGATCTACTGAAGACCAAGCCCGTACAGCTTCCAGCTTGGGACCCCATGTTCACTCCTGATGCTCCCTAAGCCGAGCGACACAGAGCACACGTGACCGAGAAGAGCGTGACCATGGCTAGATGCCTTGGGTCACGCTCTCCTCACTCTTACCTTATCTCCTATCGGTTTACCTTATTCGCCTCCCTCTATGGCTACCCTAGACCATTCACAGCTCCCCATCACGGGGCGCATATCCCTTGACCGTCTAACCCCTCACTTCCCTTGGGCACGATTCTATCACAACCAAGGCTATACCATGTCTTACCCCGAGATCGTCTTCGCCGGCGAAGATGCCTATGCGCTCTATACGCAGGTGACGAGCATCCTGATGATGGAGTCTTGGGAGAAGGGGAACTACCTAGAATACACACTCTCAGCTGTCTCTCCCGAAGACCCCATCCACTTCCGCCTCGAGGTAGCATTGACCCTCGATGCTGTACACGAGGCTTGGGAGACGATTCGTGTCTCCGCAGAGAAGCTACGTGAGTACTACCTCATCGCTGCATTGGCTTATGTTCGCAAGGAAGGGTTGCTAGGCAAGCACTTCACCTGTGAGCGTACCTCGCCTACGAGCTACAAGCTGACACTCCAGAGCGAAAGCTAGTTCTCCTCTACTATCAAGAAAGGGGTAAGCTCCTCCCAGTAGCGAGGGAAGCTCTTGCTCACGACCTCGGGATGCTCTAGGAGCACAGTCCCCGCAGGTATCGTGAGGATGGAGAGCGCCATCGCTATGCGGTGGTCTCCATGGGTAGCAAGGATCAGAGGGCATTCTATCGGTCTTATCCGAGAGTGAGCATCCCATGAGATCGAGTCTTCCCCAAGGGCGAGCCCGACACCGAGCTTAGCTAGCTCTACCCGCAGAGCCTCCAAGCGATCCGACTCCTTGATACGTAGATGTGCCACGCCCGTGAGGGTGAAGGGTCTTCCCTGCCCTACCAGAGCAGTCGCCAGCGCAGGCACTAAGTCAGGGCACTCGTGCATGGAGGCTGTAAAGGGGGCTATGGCTCCAGCATGCTCTATCCTCTGGAGCTTCACACCTCGTTCATCGGGTAGGGTCTTCACTCCAAGTTCCTTGAAGAAGGACACAAGATAGCCCGCATCCCCTTGTAGCGAGGGATAGCATAAGCCTGGGAGCTCCATAGTCGAGCCCAGAGGAAGGAGCGAGAGCCATGCAAAGGCATAGGATGCTCCACTCCAGTCCGCTTCGTAGCCTCGATCTAGGATAGATGTGCCTTGGCTATCGTCCACCCTCTTACCTCGATAGCAGAAGAGACCACTAGGCTCTTCTTCCCACACAAAGCCTTGCTCTCGGAGCAGGGCTTTTGTCATTAAGGCATAGGGACGAGAGGCAAGCCCATAGCGCCGTGTATCGACCCCGAAGCCTACGGGGAGCAGTGGAGCAAGGAGGAGAAGGGCACTCAGATACTGTGAACTGGCAGAGGCATCCAGCTCACAGCCCTGCCAAGCGATGGTACTGGGCTCGATAAGTAACGGGGGATAGCCTTCACGGTCTAGATAGGTGATCTTAGCCCCTTGGCTCCGTAGCGTCTCCACCAGCGGGGCTATGGGTCGCTCATGCTGGCGACCCCTACCGAAGAGCCTCACGGGTATCTGGGTCGTGACAGAGAGGTAAGCACAGACGAAGCGCATCGCCGTACCCGACTCCGACACACAGACCTCCTCCGCCCCGCCTTGGCAAGCAAGGAGAGCAGTATGTAGCGCTAAGATATCTTGTGGGGTACCTTCGGCGAAGGTTAAGGGTGGGAGCTTACCTCGAAGAGCGTCGAGGAGGAGGGCTCTTGCCCAGAGACTCTTCGAGGGAGGGAGCGTCCATCGAAGGTGCAGAGCATCGGTGTGCTCTCGGCAGGAGAGCCTAAGGAATGAAGAGGCCTTCACTGCTTCATCTAGAGAAAAGAGGAGCTAGGAGCTCGGCGATCTGCTCCAGAGCTGGGCGATCAACCTCCTCTGAGAAGTCCGAGAGCTGATCACTATCTATATCGAGGACACCCACGATCTCTCCCTCGGTATTCCTCAAGGGGACGACGATCTCGGAGCGAGAGGAGGAGGAGCAAGCGATATGCCCTGGGAAGGCATCTACATCGGGGACGACAAGGGTCTGCCCCGTGTGCCAACTCGTACCACATACCCCTCGTCCTCGAGCAATGCGTGTGCAGGCGATATCACCTTGGAAGGGCCCTAGCACGAGCTGATCTCCCTCCACAAGGTAGAAGCCTACCCAGAAGAAGCCAAAGGCTTGGCGCAACGCTGCGGCGGTATTGGCTAGGTTAGCGATGAGATTAGTCTCTCGGCTGAGGAGTCCCTGTAGCTGGGGATAGAGCTCCCTGTAGCGCTCGGTACGGGAAGAAGCCTGTAGATAGAGGTGCTCGGCCATAAGGTAGTGTAGCTAGGATGGAAATGGATGGGAGGTGCTATTCGAACTCTCGGGGTAGCTCGATGCGGAAGGTCGTGCCTACACCCAGCTCCGAGTGCTTGACGTAGATGCGCCCACCGTGGTACTCCTCGACGATACGCCGAGCTAGCGAGAGACCCAGTCCCCAGCCACGCTGACGGGTAGTGACACCTGGGCGGAAGATCGCCTTCTGCTTACTCTTGGGGATCCCCTTCCCTGTATCCGTGATGTCGACATAGACCCACTGATCCTTGAGATGATAGGTGAAGGTGATCTGTCCCTTGCCCGCCATAGCGTCGACGGCATTCTTGATTAGGTTCTCGAAGACCCATGCCATGAGGGGCTCGCTGAGCTGTACGACGATCGCCTCCTCCAGTGAGGGAGGTAGTACAAGCTTGATCTGCTCCGATATGCGGGGTTGCATATAGCGAACAGCATTAGCTAGTACGGTCTGTAGGTCCTTGGGCTTGAGGTTGGGGGCAGAGCCGATCTTCTGGAAGCGGTCGGCGATGACACCGAGACGCTCGATATCCTTCTCCATCTCGCTGGTGATGAACTCCTCTGTACCCATGCTCTCCAGATACTCCTTCCATGCCATCAGAGATGAGGTAGGTGTACCGAGCTGGTGCGCTGTCTCTCGAGCTAGACCCTCCCAGATACGGTTCTGGTCGGACTTCTTGAGACTGACGAGAGCGACGATGGATACCCCGAGGAAGAGGAGGAAGACAAAGAGCTGGATGTAGGGGAAGAGATGGAGCTGACGCAGGACGTGGCTATCGGAATAGTATAGGTACTGCGGTTCGGCTAGTCCCTCCATCACAATGGGCGGATAGCCGTTGCGGAAGGAGGCAAGCTTCTCATAGAGATAGGCCTCCGCATCCTTCTTCGGCAGGTCGATATTCCTAAAGCTGATGATGCGCCCCTCCTGATCGGTGATGATGGTAGGGATGGAGGGGTTTGACTCGAGGATACGTGAGAGGTAGATGAGCGTCGTGGAGATATCGTTGGTGCTGGTAGCCTGGGTGGCATTAGCCCAGATCTCCATGTTCACACGCTCCTCCTCTGCCATCTTATTGATGAGCCTATCGGAGGCTACGAGGGAGACGATGATGAAGAGGATGGAGAGGACGATGAGCCCCATACGGATATTGCTGTGGCGGTTGAGCGACACGCCTATCCCATGGAACCACTGCACTATGATCTGGCCGATACGCATCGCTGGAGGGTGGGACTAATACTTGAGGTGGTTAGCCTTCAGCACCTCTTCTGCATAGCGAGCGAAGGAAGCCAGCCAATGGTCTCCCCCGTAGTCCGAGCGGAAGATCTGACTCATCCCCTCGGCATACATTTCACTAGCCACACGGGCAAAGCGTGCCTTCAGGGGATGTCCCTTGGGGAGGTAGCCCGAGATACGAGCCATCGACCAAGCACGGGTGAAGGACAGCCCCACCAGATGTACGATCGTGTAGTCCGTCAGGTCACTCACCACGGGCTTCTCACAGAGGCGAGTGATCCCAGCGGGGGTGAAGTAGCTAGAGAGCCAGCGCACATATTCCCGCTGTGGGAGTACCCGAGTCATCAGGTCGGCCACCATGAGCGTCGGAGAGAAGAAGTCCGTAGCGTTGGGCTCCCACTCAGCGGGAGCTCTCTTGTCTGAGAGATGGAGCTGACGAGCTTTCTCTACAAGGGCTTTCTCTAGTTCTCTGTCGCCACGGACACGGGCATAGTCTAGTGCGAAGCCAAGGGCGAAGGCGGAATTGGAGTGCGTCCCGATGCGGTTGGGATAGGTCATCTTCGGCAGGTAGGCCTTCCACTTCGTCACGATCTTCTCCGAGAGGATATCCACGTGCTTAAGCCAAGTAGTGGCCTTGGAGCGTAGCTCGGCATCAGGGCTCTCGGTGGCAAGGAGGTGTAGCTGTTCGGAGAGCTTCAGTAGCCAAGCCCAGCCGTAGGTACGCTCATAGTTGCCTGAGTGCTTCCTATCGAAGTAAGCCGCCTCACCACGCATATTCTCCTCGGTGAAGTGCTGGTCAAACGCCTGGATGATCTCCGCTCTCGAGGAGATCTGAGGATAGGTGAAGAGCACCTCGGAGAGCATCCAGTGGCTATGCACGGAGCTATGCCAGTCGTAGGAGCCATAGAAGGCTGGATGGAGCTCTCTGGGGGAGGAGTGAAGGACGTCGAGGCTATCTAGGACGACGTGACTCGTCTTATTGGGATACTCGACGAAGATATTCTTCAGGGGCATCTCGATGAGCCGAGCGAGCGTCTCACTGGTGACGGTCTGGGCGGGCGCAGTGACCGATACCAAGAGGAGCCCTGAGAGGAGGAGTCCTCTTCGGAGTACGTGGGAGTTCATCGTGCGAGGTAGTTAGGCAGAGTGGTTACGAGTGCCCCGAGGGAACCCCTTGAACGAGTGCCAGTAGCGGAGCTTCATGACCCCAAGGAAGGCTTCCTTGAAGATCGAAGTATTCATCTTCGACGTACCGAGGACTCGGTCTTCGAAGATGATGGGGATCTCCTTGATCTTGTAGCCAAGGCAGTAGGCTGTGTACTTCATCTCGATCTGGAAGGCATAGCCCTTGAAGTGCACTTCGGGCAGTACCATGCTCTCCAGTACACGGCGACGGTAGCAGACGAAGCCTGCTGTGGGGTCCATCACAGGCATGAAGGTGATGAGTCGGACATAGAGCGAAGCACCTCGGCTCATCATGATACGATCCATGGGCCAGTTCTTCACGCCTCCCTCTCGGATATAGCGAGAGCCTATGGAGACATCTGCCCCTTCCTGGGCACACGCCCGATAGAGCTCCAGGAGCTTCATCGGTGGGTGGCTGAAGTCGCAGTCCATCTCGAAGATATACTCGTAGTCACGCTCCAGCGCCCACTGGAAGCCTGCGATGTAGGCGGTACCCAGTCCCTGCTTCCCCGAGCGCTCGAGGAGGTGGACCTGCTCGGGATATTCACGCTGCTTGTCTCGGACGATCGAGGCAGTCCCGTCGGGAGAGCCGTCGTCGACGATCAGCAGATGGAAGGACTGAGGGAGTCCCATGACGGTATCGATCATCTGAGCGACATTCTCACGCTCATTGTAGGTCGGGATGATGACAATGCTATCGCTATTCATATTCAAATAAAGGCATCGGCACTCTGCTATGAGGGAGACAATCCCAAGATCAGGCGCCTGAATACAAGGCAAAGATACCAAGATTTGTCCACTACCCTAGGGATCAGCGGGTACTAAGGTAGAGCAGGGAGAAGTGGATGAGCCTAAGGGAAGGGCACTCGGTCGGGGCGCTTCCCTCCTGCCTAGCCTCCCGCTCTTGCTCCCCCATCCTAGGAGGCAGATTCTCTCGGCACAGATTCGGGGGACATCACCTCCCGCTCAGACAGGGGCTTCTACCCTAGGAAACGGGGCCCTTGGGAAGGGGGCAAAAACGATCCACGGTAGGTCGCCGAAAAAACCTACAGTAGGTTTTGAAGACGACCCACAGTAGGTCGCAAGGGCGACCTACCGTAGGTTTTATTTCGGGGGCTTCGAGGGGGTGCTCGAAAGGGGGCAAGAGAGACGCCTCCCAAGGGGTAGGTCAGATTCGGATCTCTTCCCCTATTTTTGCAGGTGAATATCCCCTAGCCTTCCCTCGGGAGAAGGTAACGCCTCGGGGAACTTCATCCCGCCCAATGAGCAAGCATCACACCAAATATCAAGGTCTCACAAGCACCGAGGTCACCGAGCGTCGTAGCCAGTATGGCTCCAACGAACTCAGCCCTCGTCCTCGCCCCTCACGCTGGAAGCTCTTCCTCGAGAAGCTCTCCGATCCCATCATCGTGATCCTCATCATCGCCATGGGGCTCTCCCTGCTAGCAGCCAGCTACCAGTACTTCGTGACGCATGAAGACGAGACAGGGGCGGGCTTCTTCGAGCCGATCGGTGTCTTCCTAGCCATCATCCTCTCTACGGGTATCGCCTTCTACTTTGAGCTCAAGAGCGAGAGGGAGTTTGCTCTCCTGAGCCAAGTCAGCGAGGAGACGCCCTACAAGGTACTGAGGGAGGGCACGATCCTCCGTGTACCTAAGCGGGAGCTCGTCGTAGGAGATATCCTCTTCCTCGAGACAGGCGAAGAGATCCCCGCCGACGCTCAGCTCCTGGAGGCAATAGCACTCAGTGTCGACGAGTCGACCCTCACAGGCGAACCGATGACGACCAAGAGCACCCACCCCGAAGACCAAGACCCCGAAGCCACCTACCCTACTGACTACATCTGCCGAGGGACGACCATCCTCGAGGGCCACGCTGTCTGCCGTGTCGACCGTGTGGGCGATAGGACGGAGCAGGGGAAGATCTTCGAGGGCATCCAGATAGATAGCTCCGTCGAGACACCGCTGAATCGTCAGCTCGGACGACTCTCCCAGCTCATCACCCGAGTGAGCTATGTACTGGCTCTGCTCATCCTCCTAGGGAGCACGCTCGTCTACGCCCACGAGGGGGGCTTCTCTGCCTCTTGGGATGCGATCCTCTCCTTCTACCTCAGCAAGATCATGCTCGCCGTCACGGTCATCGTCGTGGCAGTACCCGAGGGTCTGCCCATGAGTGTCAGTCTGAGCCTCGCCTACAGCATGAGGAGTATGATGCGGAGCAATAACCTCGTGCGTCGCATGCACGCCTGTGAGACCATGGGCGCCGTCACCGTGATCTGCACCGACAAGACAGGGACGCTCACAGAGAATAGGATGCGTGTCGAGGACTTCTTCTCCGAGGACGAGGGGGACGAGGCTCTATCACTCCTCCACGAAGCGATCTCCTCAAATACCACCGCTTTCATCAACGATCAAGACCCACATCACCCCGAGGTGCTGGGCAACCCCACCGAAGGGGCGCTCCTCCTGTGGCTCAGCGAACTAGGGATCGACTACCTAGAGCACCGAGAGTCTACCCCCATCCTCGCCCAGCTCCCCTTCGCCACAGAGCGTAAGTACATGGCTACCGTAGTGGCCTCCCGAGAGCGACCAGGGAAGCAGATCCTCTACGTCAAGGGTGCCCCCGAGATCCTCCTTACTCATTGCACCCTCTCGGACGCTAAGCTGGCTCGCTACCAAGGACAATTCGCCAGCTACCAGAGCCGAGCGATGCGCACCCTTGCCCTGGCCTACCGTGAACTGGAGGAGGGGGCTGACCTGAGCGACCTGTCCCGCCTCCTAGAGGGTGGGCTTCAGCTCATAGGTATCTTCGGGATCATGGACCCTGTACGTCGGGAGGTGCCCGAAGCCATCGGTCTCTGCCAGAGGGCAGGGATCACCGTCAAGATCATCACAGGGGATACCTCAGGCACAGCCAAGGAGATAGCTCGGCAGATGGGACTCTGGGACGAAGACTCTTCGGATGAAGAGATCCTCACGGGAAGCCAGTTCGCCTCCCTCTCCGACGAAGAGCTACTGGAGCGTGTCTCCCAGCTAAAGATCCTCGCCCGAGCCCGCCCTATGGACAAGGAGCGCCTTGTGCGTCTGCTCCAGCAGCGAGGAGAGGTCGTCGCCGTGACGGGCGATGGAACGAACGATGCCCCTGCCCTCAGTCGTGCCCATGTCGGGCTCTCTATGGGTGATGGCACAGCGGTAGCGAAGGAGGCCAGTGACATCACCATCCTCGACAGCTCCTTCGCTAGCATCGTACGGGCCGTGCTCTGGGGACGCTCGCTGTACCTCAATATCCAGCGCTTCATCCTCTTCCAGATGACGATCAACGTGGTGGCCTGTCTGACGGTCCTGATCGGAGCCTTCCTCGGCAAGGAGTCTCCCCTCACGGTGACGCAGATGCTCTGGGTCAATCTGATCATGGACACCTTCGCCTCGCTGGCACTTGCCTCCCTACCGCCCAGTCCCCACCTCATGCAGGAGCCTCCACGGCAGTCCTCCACGGGGATCATCACCCCCGCACTAGGGCGACAGATCCTAGGCGTCGGCCTCGTCTTCGTCGTAGGACTCTTCGGACTGCTGTCCTTCCTCCATAGCTATGACCTCGGTGCGATGCGATGGAGCTCCGACGGCCTACTCTCCCCTAGAGAGCTGTCGGTCTTCTTCACGACCTTCGTCTTCCTCCAGCTGTGGAATATGGGCAATGCCAAAGCCTACCACTCGGGGCGCAGTGCCTTTGCCACCCTTGCACGAGCGAAGAACTTCCTCCTGATTTCGGGTATCATACTCTTGGGGCAGATCGTTATCACTACCTTTGCTTACGATTTTTTCCAGATCGAGCCTCTCCCCCTTAGCTATTGGCTCATCTTACTCTTACTCACGAGTCCTGTGCTCTGGATAGGTGAAGGGCTACGCCTCTTCTCCCGGCTGAGGAAGTCCTCCGCTACAGAGCATCCTACAAGTTTATCGATCGAATGATACTTCGACCTTTAGTACGCTCGCTCAGCTCCATATTCGTCTTCGCTAGTCTCCTACTCAGCACGGCTTGCCGAGAGGAGGGAGGACGAGAGGGCACCCTCCCCTTGAGTGCTACGATCGCTCCTGCTACCAGCATGATCGCCTCCATAGGAGATAGCCTCGTCTCGGTGACGACCCTCCTCCCTCAGGGCAATAACCCTGAGAACTATGAGCCTACCCCACAGGCGATGCAAGCCCTTGCTACGAGCCGTGCCTACTTCTATATGGGTGACCTAGGCTTCGAGCGTAGCTGGATCGAGCGTATCCACAGCACTCAGCCTCAGCTCCAGCTCATACGTCTCGACCGAGGACTACAGGCTCATGCCCACAGTCATGCTACAAGCTCCGAGGACGAAGTCCATGATCCCCACTACTGGACGAGCCTCCGTGGTCTGAGGGCGATGAGTAGCGAGATCTACACTTCGCTCATTAAGCTGGACAGCATCCACTCCGACCACTATACAGAGCGCTACGGACTCCTACAGGAGCGTCTCACACAGCTGGAGGGGAAGCTCCGAGGGCTACTTAGCGACCTCCCCAGCCGAGCCTTCGTGATCTACCACCCCTCACTGAGCGAATTTGCTGAAGAATGGGGTCTAGAGCAACTCGTCGTCGAGGAGGATGGTAAGGACCCTACACCTCAGCACATCGAGGGGGTCATACGCAGGGCTCGGGAGAGCGGCGTGCGTGTGGTCTTCATCCAGCAAGAGTTCGACTCCAAGCTCATCCAGAGCATCGCCTCGGAGCTCGAGGCAGAGACCATCACCATCAACCCTCTAGATGGCGACTGGGAGAAGCAACTTCTCCTGATCGCTGAGGCTCTACGAGGAGCTTCGAGAGCGCACTAGCATCCCCCTCCCCAAGACCATGCCACAGATCATACAGCTACAGAATGCCACCATTGGCTACCCCGACAAGGTCGTCCTCGATCACCTCGACTGGGTGATCCAGCGAGGAGAGCACTGGGCGATCACCGGACCTAATGGCTGTGGGAAGACGACGCTCATGCGGACGCTCCTCAGGCTCATCCCGCTACGCTCCGGTGAACTCCGGTGCTATGATGCCGAGGGCAAGCTAACGGAGGGACTTGTGACGAGCTACCTACCGCAGATCAGCCAGATCGATCGTCACTTCCCCATCCACGTCTACGAAGTCATCGACTCAGGGCTACCTGATGCGATGAAGCCAGCTACGAAGCGCTGGGAGCAAGTCCAGCATCTAGCCGAAGCCACAGGTATCAGCCACCTCCTCGGCCAACCCATCGGGCGACTCAGCGGAGGCCAACTCCAGCGCACCCTGCTGGCTCGTGCTCTAGCGTCAGAGCCCGAACTGCTGATCCTCGATGAGCCCCTAAGCTTCCTCGACCGATCCTACAAAGAGAGCTTCGAAGAGCTCCTGAGTACCATCGTCCGTCCCGAGACGACGATCCTCATGGTCACCCATGATCTACAGGCCGGTGACCAAGAGCACTGGCAGGTACTCTCCCTTGGCCACTTTTAAGACCACATGACCCGACTCTACTCCCTCCTCCTCTATCTCCTCCTCGCCCTCCCCTCCACACTCATGGGGCAGACGAGAGCAGATACACTCCTCCGCTCGGAGCCCCTCACTCCTGCCAAGCGAGCTGATCGAGCGCTCACCCAAGGACTCCTCGAAGCTGCTCCGCTCGTCGGGATAGGACTCCTGCAGAACCTACAGAATAGGACGATCCGAGAGCTCCGCTTTGGGTACACACCTCGCTTCAGGAATCACTTCGACGACTACCTACAGTTCGCCCCTCTAGCCGTCCAGATCGGTATGCGCTTAGGGGGCATACAGGGCGTCACCGAGTCCCCCTGGCAGATGCTCACGGCAGACGCAGTAGCCTCCGTCTCAGTGCTAGCGATCACTTCGGCGATCAAGTACACAGCTCGTATCGAGCGCCCCGACGGCTCGTCCCGCAACTCCTTCCCCTCGGGGCATACGACGATGGCCTTTGCCTCCGCTACCCTCCTCAACCTCGAGTACGCCGAGCGCTACCCTTGGCTCCCTGCGGTGAGCTATGGAGCAGCGTCACTAGCGGGTCTAGGGCGTCTCCTCAACAACCGCCACTGGGTCGGCGACGTCGTCACTGGTGCAGGCCTTGGGATCCTCTGCGGTCATCTCGGCTACTGGGTATCAGATCGCCTCTTCGGGAGGACACGCCATGAGGTGCATGCCCATCCCGATGAAGCACCGAGTAGCCTACGCCTGTACATCCCCATCACCCTCAGCACGAGCCGTGTGCGGGGGAGCGATGAGTGGCTCCTCCAGGGACGACACGCAGGGCTCGGGCTCGAATATACACCCCAGGGGTGGCCTCTCCATCTCAAGGGTGCTCTAGCGCTCTCCCTCTACAAGGCGGAGCGAGCAGAGAAGCCCTCCCGCACGAGCCTAGACGAGCGTGCCCTACAGCTAAGCCTCGGTGCTGGACGTGACTTCCAGCTCTGGCAGGGCTTCCACCTGAACGTCTCCGCTCATGGAGCACTCCGCCTCGCTCTTGGGAAGGGCACCCAGAGCTCCTCTCCCGCCACGGAGGCCGAGCTCAGCCTCCCTCACACCTCACTGGGTATGGGTCTAGAGGTCGCCCCCCACTGGCGCTTCACCCGTCGCATAGGTCTACGTCTCCCGCTGGGAGCCGATTATTTCCCTGCTCCGTCTCAGGTCACCACCTTCGGAGCTCCTACCTCTAAGCTCAGTCCCATCTCGCTCCACGCAGGGACAGCGCTGGAGATCTACTTATAGACTTCCTGTTATCTACTTTCACCCGTTCTAATCGTACAGCTTTATGTTTTGGTACTATCTCATGCCTGTGATCTTCGTGCTGGGTATCCTGGGGATCGCCTTCGAGGAGCAGATCAAGATCAACAAGACCGCTACGGCCCTGCTGATGTGCGTACTGCTCTGGTCGATCCTGCTCATCGATACGAACCTCGCCCTGGTCACAGAGGGCTTCCAGACGTGGCTCAAAGCCGCTTCGCAGGTCAGCCCCGACAGCCTCGAGCCCTCGGACTATCTAGCCTTCAAGCTCAACCACCATCTAGGGGATGTCTCCAGCACCCTCTTCTTCGTCCTCTGCTCTATGGTGCTCGTCAACACCATCGACAACTACGGGGGCTTCAAGTCGGTAGCCGAAGTGGTGGTGACGGACAATAAGCGCCAGCTCCTATGGCGTGTTGCCCTAGCCTCGTTCTTCTTCTCTGCCTTCCTTGACAACCTAGCAGCGGCCATCGTCATCATCGCTGTCCTGAGGCGCCTCGTCCCTGACCAGACCGACCGTATGAAGTATGCCTGCCTGAGCGTCATCGCCTGTAATGCGGGGGGCTCCTGGTCACCTATCGGGGACGTCACGACCCTTCTGCTCTGGAACAGCGGTCGCATCACTCCCTACTACCAGATCTTCCACCTGATCATCCCCGCCTTCTTCAATATGCTCGTGCCTACCCTGCTGGCTCACTTCTTCCTCTTCAAGAAGGGGGCTAAGCTCCGTAAGCCTTCGGATGTGGAGGAGGACGAACTGACGAGCATCCTGCCCTGGCATGCTCGCTTCATCGTCCTGGGACTGGGGATTGCTTCGCTGATGCTCGTACCTATCTGGCAGACCTTCTTCGACGTACCCGCCTTCATGGGCGTCATCTTCGGGCTGGTGCTGGTATGGATCTACACCGAACTGATGTTCTCTCAGCACAAGAAGCGTCTGCGTGAAGCTTCGAGCCTGAGGATGACCGAGCTCCTGAACCGCTCCGACCTGACGACGATCTTCTACTTCCTCGGTATCCTGATGTCGGTAGCGGCGCTCATCGAGGGCGGACAGCTCCTACAGGCCGCAGGTCACGTCTCTGCAGCTATACCCAATACGGGGATCTTGGCCCTACTCATCGGTGTACTCTCCTCGATGCTCGACAACGTCGCCCTCGTGGCTGCCGTCCTCGGGATGTACCCGCTGGATACGACGGGAGCACTCACGCCCTTCATCATCAACGGATCCTTCTGGGTCTTCCTCGCCTACTGCGCTGTCACAGGCGGTAGCCTCCTGATCATCGGTTCGGCTACAGGGGTCACAGTAATGGGCCTCGAAGGGATCAGCTTCGGCTACTACCTCAAGCGCTTCAGCCTCCTGGCCCTAGCAGGCTATGTCAGCGGAGCGATCGTCTACCAGCTCGTCACCCTCATCTTCTAGCGGGGCTCTAAGGCTCGTCAGCATCACCGCTCACCTACAGCACACGGGGGCGGCTTCCGATGGGAGCCGACCCCGTGCCTTTCTAGGCTCTAGAGAAGAGTCCTAGATCCTCCTCGAGGAGTACCCATTCATGGGTCGCAGAGGTGACCCATGGATGGGTCGCTCGAGCGAGGTATGTATGGGGCGTACTTTTGCCTTGTCTTTTGTGTATCTTTGGGACACACAATTCTATCTAAGAGAGCCCCACAGCTGGGCGCTTCTCCACCTCATCAGACCATCCGTATGGCTTATTTAGAAGTAGACAACGTCACCAAGCGCTACAGCGGTCACACTGCCCTCAGTGGGGTATCGCTACAGGCGCATCAGGGACGCATCTTCGGCCTCCTAGGCCCTAACGGCGCAGGGAAAAGTTCCCTCATCCGCATCATCAATCGTATCACAGCGCCCGACTCGGGGGAGGTACGCCTCGAGGGGCATCCCATCACCGAGCAGGACCTCAGCAGTATCGGCTACCTCCCCGAGGAGCGAGGGCTCTACCCCAAGATGATGGTGGGTGAGCAGGCCGTCTACCTTGCCCGCCTGAAGGGGCTAAGCAAGGCGGAGGCCGAGTGCCGAGTACGGCAGTGGTTCGAGCGCCTAGAGATCATGCCCTGGTGGAAGAAGCGTGTCGAAGAGCTCTCCAAAGGGATGCAGCAGAAGGTGCAGTTCATCACGACGGTGCTCCACGAACCCAAGCTCCTCATCTTCGACGAACCCTTCAGTGGCTTTGACCCCGTCAATGCCGAACTCCTCAAGCGGGAGATCCTCGAGCTCAAGGCCCAAGGGACGACCCTCATCCTCTCGACGCACAACATGCAGAGCGTCGAGGAGCTCTGTGATGACATCGCCCTCATACATCACTCCGAGGTCGTGCTATCAGGGCAGACCGAGGCGATCCGTCGTGCCCACGGGGCACACACCGCCCGTCTCGTCTATGACGGAGTACTTGACCTCAGCCTCCTCCATGGTCTCGAGATCCTAGAGCACACCGAGCGGGAGCATGGCGGTACCCTACGCCTCCAGCTAGCACCCGGGGATACACTCTACTCGGTCGTCCACCAGCTCCCCAGCTCGCTCCAGCTCCAGAGCATCGAGCAGGAATACCCCTCGATGCACGACATCTTCCTCCAGACTGTCCAAGATCCTTCGCTCCGCCATGAATAAGCTTCCACTAGTCATACAGCGCGAATTCCTTACGCGTATCCGTAAGCGTTCCTTCTGGGTCATGACCTTTGCCCTGCCCCTACTGATGATCGGGATCGCTCTCCTACCCATCCTCCTCTCCCAGATCGGAGAGGACAAGCAGCATGTAGCCATCCTCGACCACACTGGGCGCTATGCTGAGCTCTTCCACGACAGCGAAGGCTACAGCTTCGTACGCTCTACCGCTCCTCTGGACTCCCTCAAGAGTCAGGGCATCCAGGAGGAGATCACGGCCGTCCTGGAGATACGTGATGATCTCAGCAAGGATCCCACGGCCGTGAGCCTCTTCTCCTTCAAGCAACTACCCAAGGGGCTCGAGGATCATATCAATGATGTCCTCTCTCGCTACCTCACCGAGGAGAAGATACGCTCCTACGACATCCCTCAGCTACAGGAGGCGATCCAGCAGAGCCAAGTTCAGCTCCGTGTGCCTACCTACAAGTGGAATGAAGACGGGGATCTCGATACCTCCTCCAGCGAGATAGCCTCGGGCATCGGGATGCTCCTCACCTTCCTCAGCTATATGTTCATCCTCACCTATGGGGGGATGGTACTACAGGGCGTGCAGGAGGAGAAAAAGAATCGTATCGTCGAGGTCATCGTCTCCTCCGTCCGCCCTCGTGATCTGATGATGGGCAAGATCGTAGGTATCGGTCTGGCGGGACTCATCCAGATCACGATCTGGTTCGTACTGATCTTCTCAGGAGTACAGATAGCTGAGTCCTTCTTCCTGTCCGAGGGGGCAGGTGCTCAGCTCGTAGGAGGGCCCATGGGCGATCTCAGTATGGTCCAGCTGATCTTCTCCACCCTCCGAGGAGTCGACGTCGTAGAGATCCTTGTCTTCTTCGTCCTCTTCTTCATCGGAGGCTACTTCTTCTTTGCCTCGATCCTATCGGCTATGGGGGCTATGGCCTCCTCCGATGAAGAGATCCAGCAGATGATGCTTCCTCTGGTGCTCCTACTCGTGGTGGCTATGTACGCCGGTATCGGTAGTGCAAGCAATCCCGATGGGACACTTGCCTTCTGGGCGTCGATCATCCCGCTGACCTCTCCTGTGGTGATGATGGTGCGCCTGCCCTTCGACGTACCTCTCTGGCAGGAGCTCCTGAGTCTGGTCATCCTCTACCTATCGGCCTTCGCCATCAGTGCCCTTGCTGGCAAGATCTACCGCACGGGGATCCTGATGTACGGCAAGAAGCCCTCCCTCAAGGAGCTCTGGCGGTGGTTGAACTACAAGTAATCCCTACTACCCCACCCTATGATCTACTTCGTATCCCTCGGCCCTGGTGATCCTGAGCTCATCACCCTCAAGGCACTACATACGCTCCAGAGAGCCGACTGCATCTATACTCCCGTCCCCACGACGAGCAAGGGGCGACATACCTCTAAGGCCGCCGAGATGATGCGCTCTCTCGGCATCCGTGAGGAGCAAATACAGCTCTACGCCCTGCCGATGAGTAAGGATCGAGACGGAGCACTCGAGGCTTATACTCTAGTAGCTGATGAAGTCGTCCGTCGCCAAGAGGCCGAGCCCGAGGCCCTCCTCGTGATCGTCGCCGAGGGGGACTGTGGCTTCTACTCCTCCTCCGCCTACATAGGCGAGCATATCGAGGCACGGGGCTTCACGACCCATCAGCTCTGTGGCGTCCCCGCCTTCATCGCCTGCAATAGTCTCCTGGGGGGACAGCTCGTCCAGCTCGAAGAGCAGTGCACGGTCATCCCTGGGGCTGCTACCGCCGAGGAGTGGAGCCGTGCTTGGCAGAGCCCACACACCATCGTCGTGATGAAGGGCTCGCTCTGTGAGGCCGAGATCAAGGAGGCTATCCAGCGCTACCCCGAGCGAAGGTGGCACTACTTCGAGTTCGTCGGTATGCCGAAGGAGTTCGTCACCTCCGCCCCCGAGGAGATCCAGGGAAGGACCTTCCCCTACTTCTCGATCATCATCAGCAAGTGCCGATAGCCTCGTCCTTCCCCACCCCTAGCATCCCCTAGAGCCTCGCCAGATGAGCCTCTAGAGGATGCTTCTATAATGGGGCTAGGGAGGGGAAAGAGGGTCTATGAGAGCCGATTGTACTATCTTTGTAGGCAGAAGCGTTTTCTGCTTGTAGGTCTTTACCTATAGGGAGTGAGGGAGGACGATACGCCTCAGTGCCCCATCCGCCCCGTCGCTCTAAGGTCCTTCCCACTCGGGGAAGATAGCCTGCCTAACCACAATAGAGACAGGATGAATAGACTCAAGAATTCCTACACTACACTCGCTGTAGTCGCCCTATCTGCCCTCATCAGCCTCCCCCTCGACGCCACGAGACGCTCGTCCGTCGACGCAGGAGTCCTCGCCTCTGAGATACACACCACGACGCAAGACTTCACCACCCTCGAAGTCGACCTCGCTGCCCCAGCGCCAGCACCAGCCCCCAAGACATCTAAGCATAAGCGAGCTAGAGTGAAGAGCTCTGGCAAGCATCGTCGTAGCCACTCGGGCTATGCCTCCCGCCGTCGTAGCGGTGGTAGTGGCTACACCTACGAGCGCATGGAGGTCGCAGAGTCGACGCCTTCGCTCATCAAGTCGGTCGTAGACCATGGACAGGAACTCCTCGGCCTACGCTACCGCACCTCAGGCGTAGCTAAGTGGCCACTCGACTGCTCTGGCTTCGTCAGCTACATCTATTCCCTCGAGGGGATCAAGATACCACGCTCCTCTGGTGGACTCTCCGTCTATGCCGACCGCATCAGTGATCCTCAGCCCGGAGACCTGCTCTTCTTCAAGGGGCGCAATCGTGGGGCTAGCCGTGTCGGTCACGTAGCCCTAGTCATCAGCAACGAGGACGGCAATATCAAGATGATCCACAGCAGTAATAGCCGAGGGATCGTCATCGAAAGTCTCAAGGATAGCCAGTACTTCTCCTCTCGCTACCTCGGTGCAGGACGCCTGCCCGAAGTGAAGGGACACTGGCAGGACATCCCTACGACGCCTACCTCCCTAGAATAGTCCTCCTACTACATGCTCCAAGTAGATCAGCTCGCCAAGAGCTACGGGGATCGTCTGCTCTTCAGCGACGTCACCTTCGGCATCGAGCGAGGACAGAAGGTCGGGCTCATTGCGCCCAATGGCTCAGGGAAGTCCACCCTACTACGCATCCTCCTCGGTCAGGAAGAGGAGGACAGTGGTAGCGTCACCTATGAGCGAGACATACGCCGAGCTTACCTCCCCCAGCTCCCCGACCTTCCCGAGGAGGGGACTATATTAGAGGCCTGCTTCAATCGCTTTGATCCCGTCGCCCAGCTGACCCTTCAGTGGGAGCAGGCTGTCGAGCAGGGAGACCACGAAGCTATGGAGCGCCTCCTCCCCGAGATGGAGGCACAGGGAGGCTGGTCGTATGAGCAGCGTGCTAAGGAGATCCTCGGTGCCCTAGGCCTGCAGGATCACCATCGTCCGATCACTCGCCTCTCTGGCGGTGAGCGCAAGCGCATTGCTCTGGCAAGCACGCTGATCTCCCAGCCTGATCTACTCTTCCTCGACGAACCTACCAACCATCTTGACCTCAAGAGTATCGAGTGGCTCGAGGGCTACCTAGCCCGCTCGACGATGGGGCTACTCCTCATCACCCACGACCGCTACTTCCTCGACCGAGTATGCAATGAGATCCTAGAGCTCGACGGAGGGCAGGCCTACCGCTACCGAGGTAATTACGACTATTACCTCGCCAAGCGCCAGGAGCGCCACGAGGCAGAGGACCAAGCACGTGAGCGTGCCCTCAACCTCTATCGCCGTGAACTCGAATGGATGCGCCGTCAGCCTCAAGCCCGAGGGACGAAGGCACAGTATCGCATCGACGCCTTCCATGAGCTGGAGAAGAAGACCGTAGCCCGCCAGCGTACCGAGCAGGTAGATCTAGGCGGAGCTAAGGGGGGCTATATCGGGAAGAAGATCTTCGAAGCCAAGCACGTCAGCAAGCGCTTTGGCGACAAGGTCATCCTCGAGGACTTCAACTACATCTTCGCCCGACAGGACAAGGTCGGGATCATCGGTGAGAATGGTGTCGGGAAGACGACCTTCCTCCGTATGCTCCTCGGTGAAGTAGCTCCCGACAGCGGTACCTTCGACATAGGTACGACGGTACGCTTCGGCTACTACAGCCAGACAGCACCCGACTTCGACCCTAAGAAGCGTGTCATCGACATCGTCCAGGACATAGCAGACGACTTCGTCCTACCACAGGGCTCTAATGTCGAGCGTATCTCTGCCAGCCAGATCCTCACCCGCTTCCTCTTCCCTCCCGAGCGACAGTACACGCCCGTGGAGAAGCTTAGCGGAGGCGAACTGAGACGCCTCTATCTCTGCACGATCTTAGTCACGAGTCCCAACTTCCTCATTCTAGACGAACCGACCAACGACCTTGATATCCTCACCCTACAGGCCCTAGAGGAGTACCTCGGGGAGTTCGCAGGCTGTGTGCTGATCGTCTCACATGACCGCTTCTTCATGGACAAGGTCACCGAGCATCTCTTCTGCTTCGAGGGCGAGGGCCAGGTACGTGACTTCCCCGGTAGCTACACCCTCTATAGGGAGGTGCGAGAGGCCGAGGAGCGGGAGCGTGCCGAGCAAGAGCAGGCTAGGCGCAAGGCTAGTGAGCCTGCCCCCACGCCACGCTCCACGACAAGTCGCCCCGCACGACTCTCCTACGCCGAGAAGAAGGAGCTAGAGGGCATCCTCAGCCGTATACCAGAGCTCGAGGAAGAGAAGGCTCGGCTCGAGGAGCAACTCAGCACGGGCACCCTCTCCCATGATGCGCTCATCCAAGCCTCCGAGCGTATCGGCCAGCTCATCGATGAGATGGACGAACTGACCCTTCGCCAGCTGGAGCTCGAGGAGAAGGGCAGTTAAGCCCCCTCCCCTCATCCCAATACCGACCATTATTTTCATCCACTCATATACCTGAATATATGATAACGACAGACCAGTTAGGTAGCCTACTGGAGCGCAAGTCTGCGCTGGGGAGGTACCTTTGACGTCGATAGTCGACGTATCCAACTAGAGGAGGAAGAGCTACGCACGGCTGACCCTGCCTTCTGGGAAGACCGTGAGCGTGCAGAGGCTCAGATGCGCAAGGTCAAAGACCTGCGTAAGTGGATAGCCTACTACGACGAAGCCGACCGCCTCACCGAAGAGGTTGCCCTTGCCCTTGAGTACTTCAAGGAGGGGATCACCAGCGAAGAGGAGGTCGATGAAGCTTATGCCCGTGCCATCACCCTCTTCGAGGAGGTGGAGCTGAAGAACATGCTCCGTGCCGAAGAAGACTCCCTCGGAGCTGTCCTCAAGATCAATGCTGGAGCAGGCGGTACAGAGAGTCAAGACTGGGCCTCGATGCTTGCCCGTATGTATGCACGCTACTGCGACAAGCAGGGCTATAAGACCACCATCACCAACTGGCAAGATGGCGAAGAAGCCGGTATCAAGACCATGACCATGCAGGTCGAAGGTGACCAAGCCTATGGCTTCCTCAAGAGTGAGACCGGAGTACATCGGCTCGTACGTATTTCCCCCTACAATGCCCAGGGGAAGCGCATGACGAGCTTCGCCTCCGTCTTCGTAGTACCCCTCGTGGACGACACCATCGAGGTCGAGGTCAATCCAGCGAATATCAGTTGGGATACCTTCCGATCCAGCGGTGCTGGTGGGCAGAATGTCAACAAGGTCGAGACTGGTGTGCGTCTTCGCTACAAGTACAAAGATCCCGAGACAGGAGTCGAGGAAGAGATCATCATCGAGAACACCGAGACACGCTCCCAGACTGACAATAGAGAGAATGCTATGCGACTGCTTCGCTCCCAGCTCTACGACAAGGAGCTCGAGCGCCGGCGTCGGGCACAGGCCGAAGTCGAAGCAGGCAAGAAGAAGATCGAATGGGGTGCACAGATACGAAGCTATGTCTTCGATGATCGTCGTGTGAAGGACCACCGCACAGGCTACCAGACCTCCAATGTCGGAGCTGTGATGGACGGGGATATCGACGACTTCATCAAGGCCTATCTGATGGAGTTCGCCACCAAGGACGAGGAATAGCTCTCCTCACTCTAAAGCGAGACAACCAAGCAATCATCAGCCCAGCCTCCTTCCCTTAGACTCCCGAGCCTCAGGTGAAGGGTGCTGGGCTTCCTATATTATTCATCCACTATACACACGCGCATCGTATGATGAAAAGATCAGCCCTGGCTCTCATCATCCTCTCTGGGATAAGTCTACTGCTCTCCCCCTCCTGCTCCGACAGAGCGACAGGGGGAGGTGGTGGCGGAGAGATCCCTACCCCACCCGAAAAGCCTGACCACCTCAAGGAAGTCGACCGGCTACTCAGCTTCAGCGGAAGCCTTCCTAAAGTCGAACCAGGCCTACGAGTCTTCCCGGCCTACAGTGGCTCATTCGATCCCTTCCGCACGAAGCTCGTTGAGCCCATTGGCATCGTATCTGATGGTACGAACATCTCCTCACGTATTGGCTTCGAACTCTCGGAGTGTCCTCGGGACTTTGCTACGCTAGAGCCTTGGATGACCTCGCTCTGGCCTGGATGCCTCGTCGCTGGTCACAGCCTACAGGGCACAGAAGCTCCTAAGACCGTCGCCCTAGAAGGCAAGCGTCAGAGTGGCCGTATCAGCCTACAGATCACCTCTGGAGCCAAGCCCATCGGCCCCGATGGCGAAGGACGCTGGAGCGAGGAAGTAAAGGACATGCAAGCGACAGAGGTTCAGGAGGCACAGCGCAAGCTCGTGGGGAATTGGCTCATCAGTGGGGCTCCTAGTAGCACGAGCTACTCCATGGAGATCGTCAACTGTGCCGAGGAGGCTCTTGCCCTGAGTGGTCTCGATGTCAAGCGAAGCAAGGAGCAAGTGGTCAACCACCTCGACAAGAGATTCGACTACGACGAAGGGAGTGGTCATGTCCTGGTGAAGGTCTACCAGCACTTCTATGACCTCAACTATGAGACACCTCAGGCGGGCTTCAAGGGTATCCTCAGCTCGGACATTAAGCCCGAGGATATACGCCCCCTCGTCGGACAGAGCACCCCACTCTGCTACATTTCCTCGGTCTCCTACGGACGAGCCTTCTACCTCGTCTATCAGAGCTCGAAGAGCAACTACCAGCTCCTCAGTGCCCTTGCCACCTACTTCAATAGGCTGAAGGAAGGGAAGGAGCTTAGCGCTTCTGATCCTGCCCTCGATCGGGAGGTGATGGTGATCCAGCAGGGAGCCGGTTCGCAGGGGGTAGCGATGTCCTTCATGTCCCCCAGCCAAGTGGCGAGCCTCATCAACTCCGGCCTACGCTCCATAGGGCGAGACAGCGGAGCACCCATCTCCTTCCAGGCGAAGTATCTCTACGACGATGCGCCCGTGTATCTGTCCAACGTCCAGAGCTTCTACTACCACAGAGAGTGGCCGATCCCTAGGATTAGGGAGAATCGCCTCACCCTTCATCTTCGGGACATCACCCTACGGGCCGAGCCTACCGAAGGACGGGTGATCTTAAGCAAAGCTTATGCGAAGCTCCTCGGAGCAAGCCTGATCTTCGAGAGTAGCACTAGTGCTAGTCGCCCTGTGACGAGAGACTTCTTCGAGAAGATGAAGAATCCCCGTTCGCAGGAGAGCCTCAGGGCGACGGCTCGCTTCGCTCCCAACCAGATCATCACCGAGAAGTGTGGAGCTAAGGCGGAGAACACCCTCGATCGGGCCACGCTCAAGATCCAGCTCGAAGTTCGCCCTGAGACCTACAGGCATGGTGTACACTCTGGAGCTACGCCCCAAGTCATCACCCTGATCCGTCGTCTCGTCTACAATCCGAGTGACGATAGCTGGACTGTAGATACTTCGGCTGGGCAATCCTCAGGCACCGAGAGCTCGGGCACCAATGCAGCCCGCTTCATCCAGACGAGTCACACGCTAGAGGGTCTACGGCTCGACATACGGGTGAACTACACGTTCTTCCACGACAACACCTTGCACATCTAGCCCCCGCTAGCCAAGTGCCCCCAATCTACGCTACTTCTGGAGGGGTAAAAAGGACCCTACGGTAGGTCGTCGAAAAAACCTACTGTGGGTCGCATCGACGACCTACGGTAGGTCGCCAAAGCGACCTACCGTAGGTTTTTTTTCGCCACTTCCATAGACTTCGTCTCGAGCCAATGGAAGCCCGACTCTAAAGCTCTTATATAGAGGAAGATCCGCTTGCCTGCAATTCTTCATTCGATCAATGCCTGGATAGCTAAGTTTGCCTTCCCTCGCTCTCAATCGTGCCGAGCCCGAGCTTTTCCCCCACCTTCATATACCTCGAGCACGGGTAGCTCGTTTAATTTAACTACCTTTGTGCCGATTTTAAAAGGACTTATCAATCAATTAAAGAAGAAATGCTACAGCCAATTAGCAAGACCATCACACTGCCCGATGGAAGAGAGATCGTCATCGAGACAGGCAAGCTTGCCAAGCAAGCCGACGGATCGGTAGAAGTACGCATGGGAAACACCGTCCTTCTGGCCACCGTCTGTGCCGCTAAGGATGCGAACCCTGGGGTAGACTTTATGCCCCTGCAAGTAGAGTATAAGGAGAAGTATGCCTCATTCGGGCGCTTCCCTGGTGGATTCACCCGCCGCGAAGGCAAGGCTTCGGACTATGAGATCCTGACCTGCCGCCTCGTAGACCGTGCTCTACGCCCGCTCTTCCCCGATGACTATCACGCAGAGGTCTTCGTCAACGTCCTGCTCTTCTCGACGGACGGTGTCGATATGCCCGACGCTCTAGCGGGTCTTGCTGCTTCGGCTGCTCTGGCTGTCTCAGATATCCCCTTCAACGGACCTATCAGCGAAGTGCGTGTAGCACGTGTCGACGGTGAGTTCGTCATCAATCCTACCTTCGAGCAGCTCAAGAGAGCCGACATCGAACTGATGGTAGGTGCTACCCTCGACAACATCATGATGGTCGAAGGTGAAATGCAGGAAGTGCAGGAAGCAGAGATGCTCGAAGCCATCAAGGTAGCGCACGAGGCGATCAAGGTACAGTGCCAGGCTCAGCTCGAGCTCTCTGAGGCTGTCGGCAAGCTCGTCAAGCGCACCTATTGCCACGAAGAGAATGACGAAGACCTTCGCAAGGACGTACACGAAGCCTGCTACGCTAAGGCTTACGCTGTAGCGACCTCCGGCACGGACAAGCACGCTCGTGCAGAAGCCTTCGAAGCAATCGTCGAAGAGTATAAGGCTAAGTTCACCGAAGAGGAACTAGAGACCAAGGCTCCGCTCATCGCTCGCTACTACCACGATGTAGAGAAGGAAGCTATGCGCCGTGCTATCCTCGACGAAGGTAAGCGCCTCGATGGTCGTAAGACCACGGAGATCCGCCCCATCTGGATCGAAACGGATTACCTACCAGGACCTCACGGCTCTGCTGTCTTCACCCGTGGTGAGACGCAGTCCCTGACGACTGTCACCCTGGGTACGAAGAGCGACGAGAAGCTCGTCGATGACGTCCTGAACTATGGTAAGGAGCGCTTCCTCCTCCACTATAACTTCCCTCCCTTCTCCACCGGCGAAGCTCGTCCACAGCGTGGCGTAGGTCGTCGTGAGATCGGTCACGGGAACCTTGCCCACCGTGCCCTCAAGCGCATGCTCCCCGCAGACTACCCTTACGTGATCCGTGTCGTCTCCGATATCCTCGAGTCCAACGGTTCGTCCTCGATGGCTACGGTCTGCGCCGGTACGCTTGCCCTACGTGACGCTGGTGTGCCCATCCAGAAGCCTGTATCAGGTATCGCCATGGGTCTGATCTCCGAAAACAAGGGTACGAACTACGCTATCCTCTCCGACATCCTCGGCGACGAAGACCACCTAGGGGATATGGACTTCAAGGTCACGGGTACCGCTGACGGGATCACCGCTACCCAGATGGACATCAAGGTAGATGGTCTTAGCTACGAGATCCTAGAGCGTGCACTTGCTCAGGCTCGTGAAGGTCGTCTGCACATCCTCGGTAAGATCCTCGAGGCTCAGCCCGAGACTCGTGATGACCTCAAGCCACACGCTCCACGTATCTTCACCCTACGTATCGGTAAGGAATTCATCGGTGCTGTCATCGGCCCTGGTGGTAAGATCATCCAGGGTATGCAGGAGAAGAGCGGTGCCTCCATCAGCATTGACGAAGTCGATGGTATGGGTGTCGTCGAGATCAGCGCTTCAAACAAGGAAGCTATAGACACAGCTGTCGGCCTGATCAAGGGTATCGTAGCTATGCCTGAAGTAGGAGAAGTCTATCAGGGTAAGATCTCCTCAGTCATGCCTTACGGTTGCTTCGTAGAATTCCTCCCAGGCAAGGATGGTCTCCTTCACATCTCTGAGATCGACTGGAAGCGCTACGAGAAGATCGAAGATACCGACCTGCAGGAAGGTCAGGAGATCGAAGTCAAGCTCATCGACATCGATCAGAAGACGGGTAAGTTTAAGCTCAGCCGCCGTGCTCTCCTTCCTAAGCCCGAGGGCTACAAGGAACCCGAGCGCCGTCCACGTCCAGAGCGTCGTCCCCGCTAACCATCCTACCCCGTGAGAGAGGGCTAAAGTCCTCCTCTCTACGCTAAGTCAAAGAAAAGCTCCTGAAGTCTCCGCACTCATCTATCACGAGGAGCATTCAGGAGCTTTTCACGTAGCGTTTCGTCATGTACGGAATTATTACGTACTTTGCATACAGAGAACATACACATAAACATAGTACTTAGAGACATTATGAAGCAGTATATCGGTGTCATCGTGATGCTTATCGGAGCTCTTCTTCAGCTCTTCACTTACTTTACTGATCAGGTAGAGCAGGCCAATACCTACCTAGGCACAGGGCTTGTACTTGTGATCGTCGGCTACATCATCCACATCATGATCAGTAAGAAGAGCTAGTAGATCTGCTCTTAGAAGCACACAGCAGCTAGCGAGGGCTATCCAGCGTCAAGTCTGGATAGCCCTCGCCCTTTGTATCCGTAGGTTCGGTTAGGGTGGAGATACAGCTATCCCTAGAGGAAATGCTGAAGGGATGGTTTGTATCCGTAGGTTAGGTTAGGGTGGAGATACCACTATCCCTAGGGGAAGTGTGGAAGAGATGGTTTGTTCCCTCGGGTTAGTTGGGGTGGTGATATAGGGGATAGGCTAATTCTTCGTAGCTTTGCCCCGCCTAAATAGACCAACAAAGCAATGAGAAAAGACGAACTACGTATCATCTATATGGCGACGGCAGACTTCGCCCTGCCTTCACTCCAGAGCCTCGTAGAAGGAGGCTACAAGGTCGTGGCTGTAGTCACCATGCCCGACAAGCCCGCAGGACGTGGGCACAAGCTCCAGTCAAGTAAGATCAAGACCTATGCACTGAGCCAAGGACTAGAAGTACTCCAGCCCGAGCGTCTCAAGGAAGAGAGCTTCGTAGAGCGACTACGAGAGCTACAGCCAGACCTAGGGATCGTCGTAGCCTTCCGCATGCTCCCCGAGGTCGTATGGGCACTGCCCCGCCTAGGTACGATCAATCTACACGGCTCTCTCCTGCCCCGCTACCGAGGAGCAGCGCCCATCCACTGGGCGATCATCCGTGGCGAGCAAGAGACGGGCGTGACGACCTTCCGCCTCAAGCACGAACTTGACACGGGAGATATACTCCTTCAGGCTCGACTTCCCATCGCTCCCGAAGATAATGTAGGTAAGATCCACGACGAACTAATGCATCTCGGGGCTAAGACACTACTTGCCACCGTCGATCTCTTCCTCCAAGATGAGGCTCCCAAGGCTCAACCGCAGACCTGCTACGATATAGCTCCAACCTCTGCTCCTAAACTCACGAAGGAGAATACTGAACTTCACTGGGATCGTCCAGCTTCGGAGCTCCACAATCAGGTGCGAGGTCTCTCCCCCTATCCTGCAGCTTGGTGCACGCTCACCTTTGATGGGCAGGAGCCTATGACGTTCAAGATCCTAGAGACAGCCGTACATTCGGACGCACTTCCTTCGGCAGAGCACCCACAGGGACAGCTCATTCTCGGGAAACATAGCCTTGAAGTCCAGACTGCTGAAGGGCGCCTTGAGATCAAAGTACTACAACCCGCAGGGAAGAAGGCAATGCCCGCCTCAGCCTTCCTCAATGGGCTACGATCAAAGTAAATATAGATAGAGCTCAGAGTAAGCACAGACTCCGAGCAAAGTAGAGATAGACCTCAGTCGAAGTAAAGGGTTATTCTCCCCGAAACAAGTCGCAGGGACGAAGCCAATCAACTGAAGCAACGATCTATTTATACAAGAAACTAGCTAGCAATACGGCACTGGGCCGACTACCTCACGCTAGAGGTAGCCGGCCCAGTGCCGTTATTGCTGTAAGGATAAGCCTTAGTGCAGGCGAAGGAGCTGAGAGAAGTCTCTCATACCACGCAGACGAGCGAACTCGAGATCATAGTCAATGCGAGATGCAAGACTTGGATCCTTCTGCAGGGCCTTCTGAAGTGAAGAGATCGCCAGCGAAGTATCACCCATGCGCGTAGCGACGATCGCACGGAGATAGTCCGTAGTTGCGTCGGGCTTAGCGATAGCTTCGAGGGTCTTGACAGCCTTGCTGTAGTTGCGATTCAGGATCTGAGCTACGGCAGCATTATTCGTCGTGACATCGCCATAGGCAGTCTCAGCCTTGGCATAGTCACCCTGACGGAGGTAGAGATAGCCAAGAGCATCCCCGACACCTGGTAGAGCGCTCCCCTCAGCGATGAGCGAAGTAGCCTTCGACAGGTCACCATCCTTGAGAGCAAGGAGACCGAGGTTGACCTTAGCCTCTGCATTGTCCTTGAGCTTCAGCGCACGGTCGAACCACACATGGGCTGACTCGTAGTCACCACGCTGTAGGCAGAGCGAACCAACATTGTTGTAGGAGCGGTAATCCTTAGGATACTTCTGCATCGTGAGCTTGTAGATGCTTTCCTTCTGCGCTGCATCGTCGGAGAGTGTAGCTGCATAGAGGAGCTCTTCGACGGTCAGAGCGCTGGGGTACTTCTCGAGCATATCCTGGATCTCAGCATCACTCTTGCCGATGATCTTCACATTAGCGATCAGACGTGAACGGCGAAGCTTGGGGAGTACTTCGTCAGCGAGCTTGCTGAAGACGGCAGAGATATTGCGGATCTCATGCTCACGCTGCTCGGGATCTGGGTACATGCTCAGCACACGTAGTACAAGATCCTTGTCCTGGAAGTTGCTCTGCTCGACGAGTTGCTTGAAGCCCTCCCAGTCCTGAGCCGTATAGTGGGCATCGATCTCGACGTCCGACATCTTCTGCTGCTTGAAGGCGCTCTTGAGCTTAGCCGTAGTGTTCTTCTCACGAGAAGCACTGAGCTTCTCATTTAGCTCCTTACCACCGTCGGGAGAAGCGTAAGCCTGGACTTCGACAGATACTTCCTGGTTGGGCGTCTCCTTAGCATTCTGCACGGTGTACTTCCACTCCTGGACTTCATCCTTATTGAGCTCGGAGGCACGGACGTTAGACTGCTGGATGAGGAACATGATGTTGGCGTCATAAGCTTCCTTGACGATACGCTGGAATCCATCAGGAGCGATGACAGGTGATACGCCAGCGAGCGTCGCAAGAGCTTCTGTAGCGATGACGCCATCAGCCACCTTCAGTTCGGGGAGCTTGACATCTCGCCCGCCTTGCTGACCCTTGAAGTTGAGGTAAAGCTCACTCTTCGACATCGCTGGGACGTAAGGCAGGGAGAAGTTCACCGTAGCATTCGAGCCATTGGTGTAGTAGACGATGCGGTCATTGCCGTAGACCTTCTCCCCTTGGAAGGTCGTACCAGTCCCCCACTTCTCGCCACCTTGGTAGCGAAGGATAGGGACGACGGTGAGAACTGCGTTCTTGGGGAACCACTTTGCTGGGAAGGTGAGGTGGACAGCTACGGGGACTTTACCCCCGACGACTTCGAGAGGCTGAGGCTCAGCCTTGACAAGGTCAGCCGTCATTGGGCGTAGCTTCTGGCTACAGCTACTACCAGCCAAGAGAACAGCTACCGAAGCGAGGGCAACTGTGAGTACGTGCTTGGACATTTCTGATTAAGATATAGTGAAGGATTAATTATGTACGGAGTCGGGCTCTGCCTGCTTCCGGCCTCGTCTTATCAGAGGAAGGAGGGCAGAGGCTACGAGAAGGAGGACAAGGAGTCCCGTGCTAATCTCGGCGATGAGTTCGGTACGATGGATCGACGCTGGGTCAAAAGTCATCGTCAGTTCGTGTGTACCCTGAGGGATGTAAGCCGCACGTAGCACGTAGTTAGCTCGCACGATCGGGAGCTCCTGCTTGCCATCGAGCGTCAGATGCCAGCCATGAGGGTAGTAGATCTCAGAGAAGACCAGGAGGCGTGGTTCGTCAGTCGTGACTTGGTACTTCGCCATGCTGGGCGTATAGGTGAGAAGCTTGACCGAAGCCTGACCGCTGGGCGCCGAGAGACTATCGGTAGAGGCAAGGGAGTTAGTGGCCGCCTTGTAGCCCTGTAGCTCGGAGCTGAAGCGCTTATCTACTAGAGCGGTCTGGCGAAGTGCAGTACTATCCAGCCCTGCCATCTCTTCGTCTGCCGAAGCTACCCAATGAATATCATCCACGAACCACGCTGGTCCGAAGGCATCGGGATTGCGCTGATACATCAGACCACGGTCCTTGTCGGCGAAGATGAAATAGCGGGTGTCGAGCATATTATATACCTCGGGGTTCTGCTGAGCCAGCTGACGCTCGATGAGATCCTGATAGCGACGGAGCTTAGCAGCGTGATAGCCCCCGACACTGCGGTGATTGGCGCTGGTCGTAGCGTCATTGAAGCTATTGACGGCAAGGTTCATCACTCGGTAGTGTGGGTCAGTATCCTGAGCGATCGCCTTGTCGACGGCCGTCACGGGGCGTGCCTGAGCCTCGACACTTTCCTTAGGGATGAAGAGGTCATCATGGAGGTAGCGCTTGTCTACCAGCCAGAGATCGGCCAGCGTAATAAGACCGAGCAGGGCGAAGAGTGGTACTTTCTTGAGTTTGCCCTGTGCATAGAGGAAGCAAGGGACTAGAGAGAGGACGATGATCACAGCCGAACGCAGGGCGTCTGCCGATACGATCCCTGCACGCACTTCCTTCAGACTCGCCATGATCGCCGTGACAGGGAGTTGGCTTCGTCCCATAGCTTGGCGGAACATCTCCTGCTCCTGTCCGCTCATTAGCGCAAGGACGGACTGCGGGATGAGCCAAAGCACGAGGCAGGGCAAAAGAGTCAGACCGAGACTTACGTAAAGCGCGACCTTATCTTCGAGGAAGGCCTTGGGCTCTCGTACGAACTGCACCAGCGCAAGCACTGCAAGCGCCGGGATGGTGAACTCTGCCACGACGAGGATCGACGAGACGGTACGGAACTTATTGTACAGCGGTACGTGGTCGATGAAGAGATCCGAGAGCCACATCATATTGTGCCCCCAGGCTAGAGCGATCGAGAAGATCGTCCCGCCTAGTAGTGCCCACTTCAGCGGTCCCTGTACCTTGATGACTCCGAGTACGAAGAGGAAGAGCACGAATGCACCCACATACACGGGTCCTGCCGTGAAGGGCTGGTCACCCCAATAGTGATTCATCCCCCCGATGATTTCCTTAAACTCTGCTGGTACACTTTCGATCGCCTCGGGATCATTACCTAGATACTCCGAAGCTCCGCCATAAAGATTGGGGACAAGCAGTGTAAACGTCTCGGCCTTGCCGTAACTCCAGGCCGTGATATATTCTTTGTCGAGCCCCTTGGCATTAGCTTCGACCTGCTTCTGCCCGTCAGCCGAAGGCAGTGGCGTCAGTTCGCTCCCGCCACGAGTCGTCTCCAGGCCGTACTCATAGGTATGGTAGAGGTTCGAGCTATTGATGCCTAGGGCGATGAGTCCTGAGAAGAGGGTGACCAGTGAGGCAAAGATGAAGGGGCGGAACTTCTTCTCCCGAACGGCTTCTACGAAATATCCGAGGATGATGAAGACGATGAGGAAGGCGAAGTAATAGCTCATCTGCACGTGGTTCGACAGGATCTGCAGTGCCGCAAAGAGTGCTGTCATCGCTCCCCCTAAGAGATAGCGTCCACGATATGAATGGATGATCCCTGCGATCGTCGGAGGGATGAAGGCCAGCGTCATGAGCTTCCAGATATGTCCAGCCGTGATGAGGATGATGAAGTAGCTGGAGAAGGTCCACATGATCGCACCCAAGACCGAGGGTATACGATCCACTCGGAGCGCCCGCATGAATAAATAGAAGCCCCCGAGCATAGCGAAGAGGAGCCAACTATAGCCAGGCAGGAGGCAGAAAGGCCATTGAAGTGTCAGCACATCCTGGATACCTCGGATGATCCCTACCGATGGATAGGAGGGCGCTATCTGATACATGGGCATCCCTCCAAAGAGACTATTCGTCCAGTAGGAGAATTCTCCCGAGGACTCCATATGGCGATAGACGTCCGAAGCATTGCCACTCGCCCCAGCGACATCCTGCTGGAAGAGCTCTCGCCCCTCGAAGACTGCGGGGGCGAAATAGGCCAAGGCTAAGAAGACAAAGAGGATGATCACCCCGAAGATAGGGCCAGAGGTGCGCAGGTAGCGTGAGATAGAGGTGGAGACTGGAGTTGACACGTAGTATCTTTATTACGAATCGGAATAACAATTTGCACCCAAAGATACTAAAAACCACCCACCTAGCGAGGGCTGTGAGCTGGTATTCCATGGGGGATCTCCCTCTCCGATCGGGGTATCTTCAGCGAAGGAACTCACCTGTTACAGCTCGGTCCCCTGCACCACTCACGAGAGACGACCCGAGATGAGCCGTGATGCGCTCCTTCTCTACCCGTAATCTTCGCTCCATTTACCCGTGATCACGCCCCTCTTTATAAGTAACGAAAGGGGCACCTACGGGCAAAGAAAGCCGAAGCTAACCAGCTACCTTCACGGCGCTATCTGCTAGGAGCTTCGAGCATGATCGTAGGTGCACGCTGAATAGGCCTCACAATCAAAGCGAAACCATTGTTTTTCTCTCGCTTTTTTCCTTACTTTGCGGTATACTTCTACGGGTAGAGAGAGACCTTGACACTTAGTTCCCACACTCCATGTCAGCCTAGACGGGTCGGCATCGTGAAGGGGAGGGTCTCACTTCAGCAAGGAGATGATCACTACGGACGGGCACCATGCGGAAGCTTCGTCCGACGGCTTACTACCTCTCACAGGGATACCCGGGGCAGAGATCCTAAGATCACCCCGAGACTCTCCCATCATCAGCGCCAACACTGACCTGTCCGACGGAGTATGTGCACACAGCAGTAACTTAAATCGATTATTACTTACAAAGCTATGGCCAAGACAAGAGGGACTATAGTGGTCAACGTCGATCGGTGCAAAGGCTGCGATCTCTGCGTCGTCGCCTGCCCAACCCATGTCATCGAGCTTCATCCTGAGGACGTCAATGACAAAGGCTACCACTATGCCCGCCTGAAAAATTACACAGACTGTATCGGGTGTACAGCCTGTGGTACCGTCTGCCCCGATGGGTGCATCTCCGTCTATCGATGGAAAGACTAACTACTATTCACCCCATCACTTAAACACGCAATCACCATCATGGCAGAAGAAATCAAACTACTCAAGGGCAATGAAGCCCTCGCTCTATCCGCTATCCGCTCGGGTACGGACGGATACTTCGGCTACCCTATCACGCCCCAATCCGAAGTCTTAGAGACACTCACCGCCGAGCATCCATGGGATACCACGGGGATGGTAGTGCTACAGGCCGAGAGTGAGGTAGCAGCTATCAACATGGTCTATGGAGGCGCTGGCTGTGGCAAGCGTGTCATGACCTCCTCATCTTCGCCAGGTATGAGCCTCAAGCAAGAAGGTGTCAGCTATCTGGCCGGTGCAGAGCTCCCCTGTCTACTCGTCAATGTCATGCGAGGTGGCCCTGGTCTCGGGACGATCCAGCCTAGTCAGGCGGACTACTTCCAGACAGTCAAGGGCGGAGGTCATGGTGACTACCGCCTCATCACCTTAGCTCCCAACTCCGTCCAAGAGATGGCGGACTTCGTACCTCTAGGATTCGAGCTCGCCTTCAAGTATCGCAACCCTGCGATCATCCTAGCAGACGGGATCATCGGACAGATGATGGAGAAGGTCCGTCTCCCAGAGTTCACCCCTCGCCGCACTGAGGACGAGATCCGAGAGCAGTGTCCTTGGGCTACACTTGGCCGTAAGGGTAAGCGTGCTCCCAATATCGTCACCTCTCTCGAACTCGAATCCTCGGTCATGGAGCACAACAATGAGCGCTTCCAGGCCAAGTACAAGCTCATCGAGGAGAATGAAGTCCGTGTAGAGCAGACCCAGACCGAAGATGCTGACTACGTGCTGGTAGCCTTCGGATCTTCGTCTCGTATCTGTCAGAAGGCAGTAGAGCTCGCCCGTGAAGAAGGCCTACGTGTCGGCCTGCTTCGTCCGATCACGCTCTGGCCTTTCCCTAAGAAGGAGATCGATGCTCTGTGTAGCCACGTCAAGGGATTCCTAGTCCCCGAGCTCAATGCAGGACAGATGGTCGAGGATGTACGCCTCATCGTCAACGGTCGAGTGCCCGTAGAGCACTACGGTCGTATGGGTGGGATGCTCTTCTCTCCGAACGAAATCCTCGACAATCTCAAGAAGCTCCTCATCAATAAGTAATATGGATCAGAATGCTCATCGTCGCCCCAAGGCGGACCGCATAGACTTCGCCCTACAGCTATGGTTCTTCGTCCTGGCGATTGCCTCGATCGTGACCTTCTTCCTCTGTCGGTCTACCTACCCACTACTCTTCCAGAGCTTAGGGATAGCGGCGATAGTCATTCGCATCGCCTACTACATCAAGCAGATGCTCTTCACTAAGAAGAGCTAACCCTTCCAAGCGCTCTACTATAATGGACGAACAGATCAATATCCAAGATAAGATCACACCTGAGAACTTGGTATATACCAAGCCTCAGCTGATGAATGACGTGCAGATGCACTACTGCCCAGGCTGTAGCCACGGAGTCGTGCACAAGCTCATCTCAGAGGTCATCGAAGAGATGGGCCTCGAAGAGTCGACCATCGGTGTAGCACCGGTGGGCTGTGCAGTCTTCGCCTACAAGTTCATCGACATCGACTGGCAGGAAGCCGCTCACGGGCGTGCCCCCGCCCTAGCTACAGCCATCAAGCGTCTCAATCCCGACAAGATGGTCTTCACCTATCAGGGTGATGGTGACCTGGCCGCTATCGGTACGGCAGAGACTATCCATGCCTGTAACCGTGGCGAGAATATAGTCATCGTCTTCATCAACAACGGGATCTACGGCATGACCGGCGGACAGATGGCACCGACTACGCTCCTCGGCATGAAGACTGCGACCTCACCTCAGGGACGTAACAGCGAACTCAACGGCTATCCCCTGAAGATCTCCAACCTCCTAGCACTGCTCGACGGCACGTGCTACGTCACCCGACAGGCGGTACATACCATGGCCTCCGTGACGAAAGCAAAGAAGGCGCTCCGCAAAGCCTTCCAAAACTCCCTCGATCGCAAGGGAACTTCCGTCGTCGAGATCGTCTCCACCTGCAACACAGGCTGGAAGATGAGCCCCGATGCCGCAAATAAGTGGATGGCTGAGCATATGTTCGCAGAGTATCCACTGGGTGACCTCAAGAATATCTAATCCTTCATACACGACTAGAGATGACTTACGAACTAGTAATCGCAGGCTTCGGAGGGCAAGGTGTACTCTCCATGGGTAAGATCTTAGCCTACTCGGGGCTCATGGAGGATAAAGAAGTCAGCTGGATGCCTTCGTACGGGCCTGAGCAACGTGGTGGTACCTCCAATGTCACCGTGATCATCAGCGACACCGCTGTCAGCTCACCCCTCGTGCAGAACTATGATGTCGTGATCGCTCTCAACCAGCCTTCGCTCGACAAGTTCTGCCCACGAGTCAAGCCTGGTGGCATCCTCCTCTTCGACACCAACGGTATCCACAGCATCCCCCGCCGAGATGACATCGAGTACTACGAGATACCAGCGATGGACGAAGCTATGGCGATGGGTAATGCTAAGGTCTTCAACATGCTCATCCTCGGAGCACTCCTCAAGCTCCGTCCTATGATCTCCGTCGATAGTATCCGTCGTGGGCTAGAGAAGTCCCTGCCACCTCGCCACCATGGTATGATACCAATGAATATCGAGGCCGTAGAGCGTGGTGGAGCTATCGTCCGCCCACACGTCTTCAAGGACTAATCTCCTCCCCCTCCATGGTATAGACTTCGCTCCCTACCACGGAGAATCGCCATCGATAAATAATAAGCTCCCCCCTCATCACTCTTGGATGAAGGGGGAGCTTATTTAGTAGAGTCTGAGCCTATATTAGTATCTCTGCGAAAGGGCTTGATCACCCGTCTCCGATCACAAAGGTCTAAGGGGAAAGGGTGCTAGCCACGAGCCCATACTCTAAGGAAAGATCGGGCCGGCTACAAGGCTGGAGGTAGCGACTAGAAAGGAGAGCTATAGCGACCAAAAAGGAAAGAGGTCGCTCCTCAAAAGGAGATACGGCTCGCTAGCGTCGCTCACTCCAGGTGGAGGCAAGGCAGAGGATAGGCAGACTTACCCGAAAAGCTACATGCGCTCTTGTATTCGTCCAATCATAACCAGCGAAGAGACCGAAGCGTGCTAGCTCTCCCCAACCAAGGGAGTAGCCGAGTTCGCTGAAGGCACGACCGTCCTTCGTCAGAAGATTGCGGGCATGGAGCGCCTCATCCATACGGAAGAATTCTCCTATGCCTTTAGTGCGGGAGAGGAGAAGATTATTGGAATTGAAGTGTACCTCCTGTGTCGTCCAGCCCTCTCCACCAGTGAAGAAGGGCGATAGAGTTACCCAGCCATCCCGGAGTGGCGTCCTCCCTAAGAGAGGGAGACTAGAGAAGAACTTCTCATCACTCGATGCGACTCGCTGCCGACTAAGGAAAGCCCCCGCCAGAAGCTTGACATCAAGCTTATTGTCTCGGTCAAAGAGAATCGTCCCTCGCACAAAGGCCTCCAGCTGCTGGTAGCGACTATAGGGGACACCTTCTACAGAAGATCGGGGATCAATGGCCTGCTTATAGCTAAGCCCCAGCTCTCGACGGAAGCCAATAGGGATAGGGATACCAGACTCCGTGGCATTGAGGAAGGAGGGAGCCCAAAGGATTTGCCCTGAGGCAATGAGCGCTCGGTGATGCTCCAGTGGGAGACCCGCCTGTGGCTTACGATTCTCGTAGAGAAGGGAAGTGGAGAGGTCAAGACCTTCTCCTAGGCTAATCCGATTGCGTAGATGAGCGAAGTCCTTGACGTAGTCCCTGAGGGGGCTATTAGCTCCCGGTAGTGAGGCGAAGTAACCTCGGTAGATCTCTTCGGGAGTCAGGTGAAACGACTCTCGGGAAGTACGGCCAACCGAGAGGTTGAATAGCCCATTGAGCCGAGGGGCATAGTAGAGGATGAGGTGATTCTCTGTGTACCAATGCTGGCTCTTGAGAGCGTAGTTGTTCGAGGAGCGCAAGCGTATGTTGCGCCCCACACCGAGATGACGGACGAGCAGTAGCTCATAGCCGAGCCACTGGCCATCGATGGTGTTCGACTCGGGTAGCATGTAGATGAGGCCATCGACGCCTATTTCCCACTTCCCGAGTTCGAAGTTCTTCCCCACCGCTAGATCGATGAGGGTGGAGAGTGTGCCACCCGATGAGCTACCCGAAGACGAGCGGTTACGTGCCCGACTTGCTGCTACGGCATGGAGGAAGTCATAGCCCCTATTATTGTTGTACGGCTCAGGAGGCTCATAGCGAAAGAGTCGATCGATCCCGGGTATCCCGTACTTGGGTAGTGCTTCATTAGCTCGTACCAGCTCCTTGCGTAGCTGATCCAGAGAGTCTCGACGGGCTTCGTCTCTAGGTGTCAAGCCTTGAGCCCCTAGGGATGAGTCGACCAGGAGAGCTAAGATGAGGGAAGTGAAGAGCAGAGGCAGACGAAGCCGCATAGCTGATGATGGGGGGCTAAGGGAGCAGGATCAGTTCGCCGAAGAACTGTGGACGATGGAAGGCGGGCTTCTCTTCCTCGATCGGCGCCCAACTTAGGAAGTGAGGATGCGCCGTCTTGTCCCCACACTTGTAGAGGTTCGCCCATAGCTTCTCAGGTAGCGTCCCTTCAGGATAGCCCATCGTGGTCCATGGCAGGGCGGCAGTCAGCTCCCAGCTGTAGTGCCCTGTCTGCTCAAGGCCCTGCTCTCCGAGGTGAGTCGCCCAGCGCTCGATGCTAGCAAACTCCTCAGCTGTGAGGAGTGTACTCTCCGAGGGCGACTGATGGTGGGCAGCATAGCAGACACCCGCAGCATTGAATTCAAAGTTGATGTATGACTCCCCTATGCCACGCTGCATGAAGAGCTCTACACAGCTATCCTCATGGACATAGTTACCATCCCCAGGAGACAGCGTGCGGAGATCCTCCCCATCCACCACATAGGTGACATAGAGGGCGTCATCGTCATAGCCTAGATAGGCAGCGACGAGGGGGCGATGTGGGAAATCCTTACGCCAGTTAAGCGTATCGATGTAGAGGGGCTGACCTTGCTCTCTCAGCACAGAGGTAAAGCTGGAGAGGGGCTGACCATGACGCACGATGCGGGGGATATATGCTTGCTTCATGAGCTAAGTCTAATGTGAAAGGGTGAGCGAAAGATGGATCTACTCGAAGATCGAAGAGTAGATACCGACGAGGGCGATGATGATGAGCACCAGTGCCACGGATCTATTGATCCACTCTAGGCTCTTCATCCCGAAGCGTGCCGAGAGCTTCTTGACGATGTAAGTCAAGACTGTCCACCAGAGCATACAGCCGATGCCGATCCCTGCCATAGCGACAAAGAACTCGACGAACTGGAGCTTCACTGCCCGTACGAACTCCAGCCGTGCATAGAGGGGGAGGAAGAGCAGGATGATGAAGGGATTGGAGAGGGTCAGAGCGAAGGCTCCCGATACCTTCTTCACGCTGTAGGCCGACTTGAGCCGGTGAGCAGGTGCAGGTTCGTCATCTTCTGCTGGAGAGACATGGCGCGTCAGGAGGATGACACAGAAGCCAAGGATGAAGATACTACCACCTAGACGCAGGGAGCTACTGTACTGATCTAGGAGATTCAGTACGATCCCGACGCCCCAGTAGGCGATGAGCCCGTAGACCAGGTCACTAAGTGTTGCCCCGAGCCCTACGAGCATGCCATCACGACGTCTACCTCGTGTCGTCTCTCTCAGACAGAGCAGACCTGTAGGGCCCATAGGAGCCGATACCAAGATCCCGATAAGTATTCCCTTGGCTAGGGTAAAGAATAGCTCTAGGAGTAACATAGGTAGGCAAAGATAGTCATTCTTAGCAACGTATTGACCCCACGGGGAGTACCCTCCCCTCTGGTCTATGACGTCTGATGCTCCGAGGAGTCAGGCTTGAAGTGGAGAAGCAGTTCCCCTAGATCGGTATCGCTCTTAGCCATCGGGAGCGTGGAGAGCGCCTGACAGATGTACTTCAGGAGGAAGTCTAGGGTGGCCTGCTGGCGCTCCTCTAGCGGAGCGGAGATCAGCTGGGCAGCGGTATGTAGCTGAGGGAAGACCTTCATCAGTTCGGCTCTCCCTCGGGGGGTGATGGAGACGAGTACGCTCCGGCGGTCTCGCTCATCAGGGCGCTCCTCGGCGAAGCCCTTAGCCACAAGCCGACGGATGATCTCGGCGCCGGAGGTCTTCTCCATAGCGTTGAGGCTGTTGAGTTCGGTCTTGGAGTGGGGCACCCCATTGAAGAGGCTCGCCAGATAGGAGTATTCCTCCTCGCTCTGGAGATGCTCCGAGGCGAAGAGTGCCCGCTTGATGTAGCCCTTAGAGTAGCGATGTAGGAGGCTAAGGTGGCGGGCGATGGATACCTCTCTCGGAGTACGTGAGTGAGGTGGTAGGGTAGAAGCTTCTGCAGAGGAGGCTCTCAGGGCATGCTCCCCCTCATGCATGCTCTCGACGAAGACGAGGAAGCTTTTTAGAGTAAGCTCTTCCTCCTCAGGGAAGGACTGCTCGAAGAGATCAATGTAATCAAGGAGTTCGGTCAGGAGACGTTTGCTTTTCATAGATGTCTAGATAAGAGGCCACCCTAGGGATCGTGGTATTCCTAAGGAGGACGGTTTTCTTCTGATCAAGTAAATAGAGTACACTGCCTCGGGAGAGGTCATAGCGACGCTGGGTAGCGATGAGCCCCGCAGAGTCAGGTGCCAAGATAGCCCCCGTGAAGAGACTACGCTGGAGGGAGTCGGGCCTAGCTTGGCCAGTATAGATCATGAGAGGCTGAAGGGCACGCTTCTGGATAAGGGCTTGAAGCGACTTGCTAGCCTTGAGTTCGGATGCCCACAGACGCTCCTTGCGATCCGAATCCACCTGTAGAAGCAGGAGGGTATAGGGCGCCTTGACTTCGGAGAGCTTCATGAGGCTCGTATCGCTCGTATAGAAGCGGAAGTCCTGAGCCGTAGAGCCTACCCGATTGTTCTGGAGTCGTACCAGAGAGAGCAGAGCCTCTACCCGCCGAGCGGAGTCGACCTTCATCGACCTGCGCTCCCAGTCGAGGATGAAGCTATAGAGGCGCTCATCATAGAGCGGGCTCTCGGGTCGGAAGAGCTGATCTCGGTAGGTAGAGAGAGCCAGAGGCAAGCCTTCGTCACCGAAGGCCTCCAGAGAGCGAAGGAGACTACGGCGCACCTGCGTGGTAGGTGCCCCTTGGATCAAGCCACAGAAGTCCTTGACCTTATGAACAAGGAGGCTATCGGAGGTCGTGGGCTGAGCCTCCTCCCGATCCCAATAGTGATCGATGAGGTAGCTCTGTCGCTCCCGGGGGGAGGTAAGATGATCGGGGATGACGACCTCCCCGAGGGATGTCGTCCGCACCCGTGGCCGGCAGGAGACGCTAGCCACGAGGAGGAGTAGGAAGAGGCTAAGGAGCTGTATGGTACGAACCGACGCCCTAGTCATAGAAGTTGTCCTTGAAGGCGATGAACTCCCGTCTACGCACTACGTACTTCCCCCACCAAGCTCTGAGGAAGCCCGAGCCATAGCCCCAGAGCTGAATGAAGCAGGCTACGGGAGCCAGCAGGGCTACAGGGAGCGAGCGCCCCGCTCTGTGGTAGGCATCCACAGAGAAGACGACGGCAAGTAGGAGGAGCCCCACACGTCCGATCTGGAGGAAGAGAGCTATCACCGAGGCGATGGTGAAGAGGGCAGGCAGGAGATGCACGAGCTTCGTACTCCCAGGATGTCGTGTCTCGAGATGGATACGAGCTATGCCTGAGTTGTGCACCTGCTTGAAGAACTTCTTGAAGTCCACCCTACGCTTGTGGTAGACGAAGGCCTTAGAGATGAGTGCTGTGCTATAGCCACGCTCCAGCAGGCGCAGGCTGAAGTCTATATCCTCCCCAAAGCGCATCCCTTCGTCGAAGCCTCCGAGCTGAAGGTAGACGGAGCGACGGCACCCGAGGTTGAAGCTACGGGGCTTGAACTTCTCCATCCCATCGGCACTACCCCCACGGATCCCGCCCGTAGTCAGTGGCGAGGTCATCGCATAGTTGATCGCCTTCTGCACAGGAGTGAAGTCATCCGAGGCGGCATCAGGTCCACCGAAGGCATCTACGGGGTAGCGCTCCAGATACTCATCTACAGCCGTCAGGTAGCCTGGGGGCAGGACCACGTCGGAGTCAAGGATGAGGAGGTATTCCCCCGAGGCCTCACGTGCTCCACGGTTGCGGGCCTTCGACGGACCGCCATTGGGCACAGCGATGTAGCGTAGGGCAGGGAGCTGAGAGCGAAAGGCCTCCACTATCGGCTCACTACTGATCTGAGAGCCATCCTCGACGATGATGACCTCATAGTCGAAGGTCCCCTGCTGAGTCATGCTCTCTAGGAGCTCTCTGATCTCATCAGGGCGGTTGTAGACAGGGATGATGAAGCTATAGCGCATAGGGCTCTAGGCTAGCGACCATTCGGTGCCCTCCTTCGTATCCTTGATCACGAAGCCGAGGGCGGTGAGTTCGTCACGGATCTTGTCTGAGGTAGCCCAGTCCTTACGGCTCTTAGCCTCCTGACGCAGGGAGAGCAGGAGGTCGATAGCTCCCTTGAAGGCTTCGCTAGAAGCCCCCTCACTGAGGCGCTCGTCTCTGAGGCCTAGTAGGTCGTGTAGGAAGAGTCGGTAGCTCGTGCGTAGCTCCTCTAGATCCTCGGCCGTGATGGTGGCCTGCTTGTGATGGACGGAGTTGATGATGCGAGCGGCATCGAAGAGCTCTGCGATGACGATCGGGGTATTCAGGTCGTCATTGAGGGCTGCATAGGCACGCTCCTTCAGTCCACGGACCTCGGGAAGGCTCGTCTCCGACGAAGGCTGGAGCCCGTCGAGGAGGGCATCGGCGTCGAGGAGGCGCTGGAGACCCTTCTCAGCTGCCTTCAGTGCCTCGTTGCTGAAGTCTACCGTACCTCGGTAGTGAGCGCTGAGGATGAAGAAGCGGATGGTCATCGGGCTGTAGGCCTGATCCAGCTGCTTGTTCTCACCCGTGAAGAATTCATCCAGCGTGATGAAGTTCCCCAGTGATTTACCCATCTTCTGCCCGTTGATGGTGATCATATTGTTGTGCATCCAGTAGCGCACCATCGCTTCACCCGCCTGAGAGGCCTTCGCCTGTGCGATCTCACACTCATGGTGGGGGAAGACGAGGTCCATACCACCTCCGTGGATGTCGAACTGCTCCCCGAGGTACTTGCGACCCATCGCCGTACATTCGGCATGCCAGCCAGGGAAGCCTTCGCCCCAGGGGCTAGGCCAGCGCATGATGTGCTCGGGCTGTGCCTTCTTCCAGAGGGCGAAGTCCAGCGGACCTCGCTTCTCACTCTGCCCGTCGAGCTCACGGGTATTGGAGAGCATGTCCTCGATACGACGACCACTGAGTTCGCCGTAGTTGAAGCTCTTGTCATACTTCTCTACATCGAAGTAGACCGACCCACCACTCTCGTATGCTAGACCTGCATCGAGGATACGCTGCGTGAGCGCTATCTGCTCGATGATGTGCCCAGAGGCCATGGGCTCGATGCTCGGAGGTAGTACGCCGAGCTTGTCCATAGCCTGATGGTAGCGGGTGAGGTAGTACTGGACGACCTCCATCGGCTCCAGTTGCTCCAGACGAGCTTTCTTAGCGATCTTGTCCTCGCCCTCATCGGCATCGTGCTCGAGGTGACCTACGTCGGTGATATTACGCACATAGCGCACCTTATACCCCAGATGCGTGAGGTAGCGGAAGAGGATATCGAAGGTGATCGCTGGGCGGGCATGTCCTAGGTGGGCATCTCCATAGACAGTAGGGCCACATACATAGAGCCCCACATGGGGAGCTTGGAGCGGGACGAACTGCTCCTTCTTGCGATGGAGCGTATTATAGATGGATAATGGGTGCTGCATCTGTCGTATATGATTACTTTCTACAAAGATAATGATATTGTCGGCTTAGCTCATGAGCTCGCTTCTCTGGGGACGGAGCTATCGGAGGCGGGGGCTCAGCGAGGGTGTAGCCTCCCCTACCCCATACATGGTACCCTCGAGGGACCCATTCATGGGTCGCACGGGTACCCCATTCATGGGTCACCGATGCGACCCAAGAATGGGTAGTAAGACTTCGGTTAGGCTAGGCGGGCGACGATACGTCTAAAGCGTCCTCTGAGGATAAGCCCTAGCACAAGGAGGCTGATCGGGAAGGCTGACCAGATCGCCGTGAGCTGGATCGCTCCGCCATCCAGCCCGAGGCCGAAGCCAAAGAGCGTACACAGGCAGGGGGCTAGTCCTAGGTGGACGAGACAGGCATAGAGAGCCATCGGCTTCACATCCTCCATCCCTCTCAGGGCATTGCTGTAGATGACCTGCAGGGCATCGGCAGGCTGATAGAGCGCCATAGGTATCACTGAGAGGGCCGTCATCAGGATGATCTCTACATCATCGCTGAAGATACGCCCTACGAAGCCTCGGGTGAGGATGATCCCGAGGAGGACGGCGAAGGCTGAGAGCTCAGCTAGGATCAATCCACTCCCCACGACTCGGCGTATCTCTCCTTGGTCTCCCCGAGCATGAGCGGCACTGACGAGGATCGTCGTAGCAGCTCCGATGCCGTAGTAGACGAGGAAGCCGAGGTTAGTCAGCGTACATACGATCTGGTGGACAGCTAGGGGGTATTCGCCTAGGGGAGTGACGATGATGATGGCGAAGGTCCATGCTCCGGCTTCTACCCCCGTCTGTATCCCGATCGGCAGACCTAGACGGAAGAGGCGCCCAAAGTAGGCCGGTAGGAAGCGACGCTTGAGGCAAGCCCTGTAGACAGCTCGTAGATCTCGGCTCGAGCGAAGCACTACCCAGAGCGCTACGAGCATATAGACACGGGAGAGGAGCGTAGAGAGTCCCGCCCCAAAGAGCCCCAGCTCGGGACAGCCCCACTTCCCGAAGATCAGGAGATAGTTCCCGAGGATATTGAGGAGGTTCGAACTGAGGATGATCCACATCGGCACCATCGTTCGCCCGATCCCGTCGAAGAACTGCTTCAAGCCCGCCGAAGCCATGAAGACGACGAGCGAGCCCAGCTGTAGGAAGAAGTAGGGGCGAATCAGAGGGACGAGCGACTCGGGTACACGGAAGAGGTCCATCCCTGCATATAGAGCTAGCAGGAGGATCAGGAGCCCGAGGGCGATCAGGAGATTGAGCTGGGTGCTGTGGCGGAGTAGTCGCCCCAGACGGGTAGCATCGGATCGGGCATGCGCCTTCGCCACAAGCGGAGTGAGCCCGTAGGAGAAGCCCAGCCCGAGGACGAAGAAGAGCGCATAGATATTATTCACAAAGGAGGCCGCCGCCAGAGCATCCGTATGGTACTTGCCGATCATGATCGTATCGGCGAAGTTCACAGAGATGATCCCCAGCTGACCGAGGATAATGGGGGTACCTATGCGGAGGAGCTGTCCGAGGGTCGAGGACTGCTCCGAGAGGTAGGAGCGTAGAGCGTAGAGGTACTTCATCATAATCTTTGGGGCACAAAGATACGACTCTTCGAGTGGGTAGGCCCTAGAGTAAAAGCAAGCGAGGTCGTCCCTAGGCTCTAGGGACGACCTCGCTATGGCTAACTATGGGGAGGGATCAGGGGATCGTACAGGTCTGGGTAGGTGTGGTGCACTGCTCCTTCTCCAGAGCCGTGATCACCTGATGGAGCTGACGCCCCAGACCGATCGTATAGCCCTGAGAGTAGAAGACCACACGATTGAAGGTATCTGCGATGATGAAGACAGGGAGGTTGCCTGCACGGAGCTTCAGCGAGGTGACGAGTTCGCTGAGGATCTTACCCGACTCATCACGACCGAAGACCGTCTTGGTGGGGAGTCCTACGAAGTCCTCAGGGCGGTAGCGACTCTGGCTAGTCTTGTCCTTGAAGAGGAGGACAAGGCTACGATCCCAGTGATCGAAGGTCTCCCGCTCTGCGATGATGTCCTTCAGAGCATGGTTCGTAGGCTCTTCGCCAGCACCGAGTACCCCGAGGATGTAGTAGCCTCGACCCGTGGTGGTGAGGACAGACTGCTCCTTCTCCTCAGGGGAGACGAACTGCTCTGCCTTCGTCAGATCCTTAGCCTCACCGAGGTAGGCGAAGCGGTTCTCTGCATCGAAGCTACCGAGCACTGCCACTGCTGTCGTATCTCGACGCATGACGAGCTCTTCGTCCGTCGTCTTACCTGGGCGGATATCGAAGGAACGCATATTCACCAGCACGCTCCCACTAGCCAGGCGTGAGCCCGTGACGAGCATGTAGTGCCCAGCATCCATAGGTGCGCCGTCCTTGAAGGTCTTCGCCCACGAAGTCCCCTGCTCGAGGCCATTGTCGCCTTCGTCATAGGAGAGCTTCTGGAGCTGACCCTTCTTGTCGAACTTGGAGATGGTGAACTGATAGTAGTACTTAGGATTGTCGATGATGCCATTGTCCTGATAGCTCAGGCGGAGCGTCCCCTGTGGAGCTGCTACTGCGGGACGAGCTACATCGAGGAGGATATCCTGCCAGCGACCATCGAGATAGGCCTGTACCTTGCCGGTGACGCCATCGATACGTGCAGGCCAACCCATAGCACGAGCCATCGAGACGAAGAAGATACCACGGGAGTAGCTATCGGCCTTACGTGCCTTCCAGACGCCAATCGGCTCTACGGGGTAGTCCAGAGGATTGTAGTCCTTGTCGAGGCTGATCTCCTTCTGACACCACTGACGTAAGGCTTCCAGAGAGGACTTGAAGCTACGCTGGAGGTCAGCAGGCACTTTCTCACGGAAGTACTTCTTGTAGGGGACGAGGGGCTCGTTGGCTACACGAGGGTTGAAGATGTAGCGCATCGAGAGCTCCTTGTCTGAGGCGAACTGAGGGAGGGGCTCCGTATTGTCCAGATGGTCACGGAGTACCTCTAGGGGTACGTCACGGAGGTCCTTAGCAGAGATAGCACGGAGAAGTGACTTAGCAGCCTCCTGATCCTTAGACTCCTCGACGAAGGTACGGACAGCCTTCCAGTTGCCTCGTGCATCCAGTCCCTCGAACTGCTTATCGAGGAAGGTAGCCACGTAGCGCCCACGGATAGAGTCCTCGAGTGCCATACGGCGGTTGTTCTCGGCACGCTGGGCGTCGGAGACCTCGGGATACTTAGCATCCTCACGGGGAGGCGTGATGAGGAGGTCTTCGTTGATCTTGTCCGTCGGGCTATACTTCAGCTGGAGGCGTACCTGCTTATCCTTGCCGAAGGTGACCTTCTCGAAGCCGAAGCGATAGGTACCCTTAGTATCAGGCTTGCTGGCGTAGACGAGCATATCGCCCTGCCCAGCGGTGAGGAAGGTGCTTCCCTTAGCATCGGTGGTCTTGGTCGCTACGGTATAGAACTCCCCGTAGTTGTAGACCTTGAATTCGACAGGGACACCCACCAGTGGACGACCCGCTGCATCGACGACCCGCACGTCTACTCGACCCGTATGAGCATAGTTGTCGATCACATTGATCTCCGTGTAAGTAGGAGTACGGCCGATGATCTCCTCGGGCCCATTATAGCGACCGAAGGCCTTCGTGTGGACGAGCATCGCACGGGAGACGGGCGCATTGAACCACGCTAGATTGAGCACAGGCTCGGGCTCACAGGCTCCGAGGAAGGCCCACTTACCGTTGATCCAGGCTTCTACCCAGGCGTGGTTGTCATCCGTATGTGCCCAGCGGGGGGTATAGACCTGACGGGCAGGGATGCCGACAGCACGGAGAGCGGCCACGAGGAGCGTAGACTCTTCACCACAGCGACCATAGGCTGTGCGTAGGGTAGCTAGGGGAGAAGATGTACGGGAGTCACTTGGGGTATAGACCACATGCTCGTGGCACCAGTGATTGACCTCTAGGACGGCCTGCTCGAGGGTGAGCCCTTTGACACGATCCTTCAGAGCGTTGTAGAGGAAGGGGCGAGAAGCATCCAGCGCCTCATTGTTGACTCGTATGGGGAGGACGAAGTGACGCCATTCACGCTCGGGGACGACCTTGCCCCAAGGCATCTCTTGGCGTGCCTGGAGCGAGCTACGTACATTCTCTAGGAAGTACGCCCCATCACGATCGATGAGGTCGTTGGTCGGCATGTAGCTATAGAGGAAGGTCAGGGCACTGCGCTCCTCGGGCGTGAGGGAGGAGTCGAAGATACGGAAGAGGTCTCCACGGGGGAAGGCCTTCTTCTTGCGGAGGAAGTCTTGCTGGAGCTGGCTCTCGGCGGAGGTCTGTTGCGAGACCTTGTGTTGCGCATAGGAGGCCGTCAGCGCCCCAGATGAGAGCGCTAGAGCCAGCGTGAGGATACGTAAATTCATGAGCTATGTAGATGTTAGTGTTCGTCTAGGGTAGAGAGCGCCTCGAGGGCACCAGCGATCTTGGTGGGATCCGTGAAGAGGTAGGCATATTCGTCGATGGTCACCGTCCCGCCCATGGATACTCCTTCGTGGCGGTAGCGCATAGGGCTAGGCTCTGGGACTCGACCGGTGAAGTGGAATTCCTTCGCCCCTGTGATGCGGGCAAGCTCAGCGATATTCTCGGGCGTCACACCAGCACCAGGCATGATGATGATCCTATCCCCTGCCTGCCGGACGAGCTGGGCGATGACCTCAGCTCCCTCCAGAGCGGTAGCCCGTCCACCAGAAGTAAGGACACGGGCACAGCCTGCCTCGATGATGTCCTCCAGCGCTACGGAGGGATCACGGCAGACATCGATGGCTCGGTGGAAGGTCACAGGTAGATCGCCCGAAGCCTCGACGAAGCGACGGAGCAGGGGCTTATCGACCTCCCCATCGGGAGTCAGACAGCCCACCACGATGCCATCCACGCCTATCTGGCGAGCCATCTTGATATCCTCAAGCATGGCCTCCACCTCTAGGGGGGTGTAGAGGAAGTCCCCTGCTCGGGGGCGGATGATCACATTAAGCTTGATATCGACGGCACGGCGTGCGGCGACGATCTCACCATACGAAGGGGTCGTCCCCCCCTCGGGAAGTCCTGCGCAGAGCTCTATACGATAAGCCCCGCCGAGCTGAGCTCGACGGGCGCTTTCGGCACTACCTGCACAGTTCTCTATGCGGTATTCCATAGGTAATTACTGGAGCGTTACTTCGACGATGTAGTCAATAGCGTTGGCTTCCGAAGGAGCCTTGTCGAAGGTCAGGGTCAGCCCTGCCTTGGTCTGCTGATAGGGAATAGCCTTGCGGGACTCGAAGGCCACGACACGCTTGACCTTCTCCGTCAGAGGCAGGGAGAGCATACGGCTCTTCCAGGAGAGGATGTGCAGGTAGAGGGTCTTGCCCTTCTGCGTCGTCACACCCCATTCCTGTGGGGGGATGCAGCCCTCACGGACGCCGTCCTTCACGGTCACACCATTGGTCTTCATCCAGCGACCGATCTTCTCGAGGCGATCGATAGCCATAGCGGGAAGGACACCCGAAGCCTCAGGGCCGATGTTCAACAGGAGGTTAGCATTGCGCCCAGCCGTCTCGACGAGCAGGCGGATGAGGGTCGTATCGGACTTGTAGTTCTGGTCAATGATCTTGTAGCCCCACATACCATTCATCGTCTGGCAAGTCTCGATGGGGAGCTTGCTGATCGACTGGCCCGAGAGGCCTGCAGTGTTCGCACCAGGCACGTCACGCTCAAACATCTGGAAGTCTTCGCCCTCATGGACCTCACCGTGGTGATTGTTCCCGATGAGGCAAGCGGGATTCAGGGCATGGATGCCCGCATACATCTTGTCATAGTGCCAGTCGAAGCCAGGGTTTTCATCCTGGTCCCACTCTCCGTCGAACCAGATCGCATCGGCACCGTAGTCCTGGACGAGCTCCTTGAGCTGAGCGTTCATGAAGGCATCGTAGGTCTTCCACTCACCGTGCGTCGTACGTCCCGTACCACGTCCCGTACGCCCGATAGGATAGTAGTCATCGCGCGTCCAGTCCAGGAGCGAATAGTAGATATGGAAGCCTAGACCCTGCTTGCGACATTCGTCACGGAGCTCGGCGAGGATATCACGCTTGAAGGGGGTAGCCTTCACGATATTGTAGTCACTATACTTGGTGTCCCAGAGAGAGAAGCCCTCGTGGTGACGGGAGGTGATCGTCAGGTAGCCCGCACCCGAAGCCTTGATCGCTGCGACCCACTTGGCTGCGTCGAACTGAGCGGGATAGAAGGCAGCAGCGGACTTGGCGTACTCTGCGTGGTTGAGGTTGGCATTGGTCATATACCATTCGCCTTGGGCGAACATGCTATAGAGCCCCCAGTGAAGGAAGATCCCGAAGCCACGGTCACGGAAGGTCTTCCGAGCCTCGAGGTTCGACTTAGTAGGCTGGTAGCCAGGCTGAGCATGAGCAATAAGAGGAGTAGATACGGCTAGGCCGAAGGCCAGGGCGGCCATCCGAGTAGTAGTTAGTATACCTTTCATTTTGGTGATGTTTGGCCCTCTCTTGAGGTTGATTACACGGCCCAAAGATACTCAATTATTAAGGAGAAACCTTAGAAAATCAGGATTCCCTACAGGATATTTCCCCAAGACCTCCCTTGAGAGAGACAGGAATGAGAAAAGCCCGATGAATAAAGGGCTCGAGAGGGGCTCAAGACGACCTACCGTAGGTCGTCAAAAAAACCTACTGTGGGTCGTCGATGCGACCTACGGTAGGTCGTGATGACGACCTACCGTAGGTCCTTTTCGCCCCCTTCTCTAGCTTCTCGAAAAAAAGCTCCCTTTCTCTGAGTAAGAAGTCTAGAGAAGAAGTGCTAAATTTAACCTCTGAGAAAGGTGGGATAATATAGCCCCATACCCTCAGCGTTTATTCGGTAAATAAAGCACTGCATATGAATAGAAAGATTGGACTCCTGAGCATAGCTCTTCTCCTGGGCTTATCCTCCTGTGATCTAGCACGTATCGGCGAAGAGTTCGGACGCTCAAACAATCCCGTCGCTTACATCGAGCGAGGGATGGATCAGCGACAGGTACAGGACCTACTGGGACGCCCTGACAACCGACGCTTCTCCGAAGATGGTACCGAAGAATGGGAATACCGCAGGAGCTACGGCTCGCTCGAAGGGAAGATCGTCCTGGTGACGTTCTCCTCCTCGGGGAGAGTGATCCGCCTCAATACCTACAATGCCGAGGGCTATGGTCGCTCCAGACGTGACTACCCAAGCTACCCTAACTATCCCAGCTATCCGAACTACCCTAGCTATCCTCGTGGAGGGGGGAACTATCCCTACGACAACGGGCAGAGCGAGCGGGAGAATGAGGAATGGTTCAAAGACGTGCTCCATACGGCACGCCGTAAGACCTTCGAGGACGATCGTATCGCCTATATCCAGGATGTAGCACGAGGCTACCGCTTCACCACCAAGCAGACCATCCGCCTGCTCCAGCTCTTCACCTGGGACGACCAGAAGCTCAAGGTACTCTCCCCCATAGCTCCCCGTCTGAGAGACCCCTACAATGCTTATCAGATCATCGACTGCTTCACCTTCTCCGATACCAAGGAGCAGGCTCGTCGTATGCTCGGTCTCTCCCGCTAGGCTCTTAGCTCGCTCACCTCACCATCATACACACCTCTAGATCCATTATGAAGATAACGACAGGGCTCGCGGCCTCTATCTGCATCGTCACACTCGCCTCGTGCGGACTGGGCAAAGCACGCCAATCGGTCAGCCAGATCGACCGTGGGATGACCAAGAGCCAGATCGTGGGTATCCTCGGTCAGCCTCGCAACAAGAATGTCCAAGAGAACAACCGAGAGGTCTGGGAATATCTCTTCCAAGACCAGCTCTCCGAAGCTACCCTTGCGGTCAATGTGACCTTCGAGGACGGACGAGTCTCTAAGTTCGATAGCAAGGAGACCGCCGTACAGCGCCCAGCGACCGTAGCCTACCCCGTACCCTCTACCCCACCGCCCGTCATCACTCCGGAGCAGTATCCTACACTCCCCGAGTACTACCCAGGTCGTGGCTACAGAGATCCGTACGAGCAGGAGGCTGAGGCACGTGCCTTCGAGGGATTCTACCAGGATGTGCGTAGCCTGATCTACACGGCCGAGCAGATCCAGTTCATCGAGGAGGTCGCACACCGTAGCTACTTCACTACCGACCAAGTCGCACGGCTCGTCCGCATCTTCTCCACCGACGATCAGCGTCTGCATGTACTACGGATCCTGGCTCCTCGCCTGAGGGATAGCTACAATGCCTTCCGCCTCATCGAGCTCTTCGACTACATGGGCGCTCGGGAGGAGGCCAGGCGTATCATCGAGGCTTATGCTCCGCCCATGCCTCGTCAGTACGACCCTCGCTACGGAGGTACGCTCCCCCAGCAGGAGGACTTCGAGGAGTTCGTCCGTGGTGTCGAGCGACAGACCTTCACCAAGGACAAGATCCGCTACATCCGTGACGCTGCTCAGCTCAATACCTTCTCCGTACAGCAGACGAGTCGCCTGCTGAAGCTCTTCTCCTGGGACAAGGAGCGCCTAGAGGTACTCACCGCCATAGCCCCCCACCTCAGGGATGGCTACAACGCCTATCGCCTCATCGATCTATTTGACTTCATGCATGCCAAGGAAGAGGCACGTCGTATCCTTGGCTTCACTCAGGATCGGAGCTCCTACGGGCGCTCCTTCTCCCGAGGTATAGGGAGTGATATCCAGGAGCAAGTCAATGAGGTGGGCCGAAGGATCGAGTCGCAGATGAACCAGGCACGGGAGAGCGCCACCCGAATGACCGAGCGCACGACCTGGTACCAGCCTCTGCTCATCCAGCTTCGCACTGAGCCCACCGTCGAGGGTCGTCTCAACCTCCTGCGCATCGAGCTACGCCAGCATCAGCTGACGACTGAGCAGGGCATCGAGATCCTACGCTCCTACTTCTCCAGCGACGACGATCGCCTCAGTGCTCTGGAGCTAATCGCTCCTAGACTCTCCGACCCGTCGGGACGGGCTAGATTCCTTGACCTCTTCATCTACTCCGAAGGCAAGGCACGAGCAAGCTCCTACCTCGGGCTCTAGCGTCAAGAGTAGCTACATAAAACGACAGCGCCACCTAGGGATCTCCCTAGGTGGCGCTGTCGTTTGGTGTAAGAGCTAAGCTAGATGCCTCTGGAAGGCAAGTCGGGGCGAGCCGTCAGCGACGTAGATCGTGCCACAGGGCGTGAAGCCATGCTGCTCGAGGAAGCGAAGCATCGTACAATTAGCCTGATGGGTATCGATACGCAGATTCGGACAGCGTGCCGAGGCCCAGGCAAGCACCTTACCAGCGAGCCCCTTCACCCGCCCATCCGAAGCCAAGCGATGGATCACTCCGTAGGGAGCGTCATCCAGCCACTCCCCTTCGATATGCTTGTAGGTGGGCTCTTCCTCCTCGGCGAAGTAGAACGTCCCTACCAGCCCCTCCAGACCCGCCTCCTCACAGACATAGCTATACCCCGAGGCGATGTCCCTGCGGATCTGTTCCTCCGAAGGGTAGCCCACCGGCCACTGGGCACTATTCCCCTCACGGATCATGTAGGAGCGAGCTTCGTCAAGTAGTGCCATGATCCCCGAGAGATCCTCTGAAGTACTGAGACGTATATGCATCGGTATAAGAGTAGAGAGCTAGTGGTAATAGCTAAGGGCTATCTCCCCTCAAGAGGAGAGACAGCCCTTAGATCTAGTGGATGGATAGGGTCCTATACTCTTAGAAAGAACCTACGATGAGGATCGTCACCAGCAGAGCAAGGATAGCGTAGAGCTCAGGGAAGACCGCCATGACCATGGTGGTGCTGAAGACATTCTCCCCATTCCCGATGGCCTGGATACCATTAGCACAGACCTGAGCCTGACGAATCGAAGAGTAAGCACCTACGACGCCGAGGATGATCCCTGCCCCGAGGATAGCCCAAGCGGCAAAGCTAGTGATAGGACCTGCTGCGATCAGCTTATCCAGAGCAGCCTTGGCCATGAAGAAGCCAACGAAACCGTAGAGCCCCTGAGAACTTGGCAGAGCAGCCAGACCGATGTACTGCCCGAGGGCATCAGGGTTCTTCTTCATAGCACCGACGGCAGCATTACCGCAGATCGTCACACCTACGCTACTACCGATACCCGTCAGACCGACCATCAGCACAATGCCGAGGAAAGACAACATCTCATTCATAATCTTTACTTGAGTTAAATGGAATTATTTGGTTTGTTTTTTACTTACGCTTGAAGGGGGTGTAGGGCTTACCTCCACCCTCAAACTCGCTATTCTTGTAGTACTCTACGAACGTCAGACGCAGCGGGTGAACGAAGGCACCGATCATAGCGATACCGAAGTTGATCCCGTGCCCGAAGACGAGGATGATGAGTGCTAGGATCCAGCCCACGATATAGCTACCGACCGAGGCTCCACTGCCCGAAGCAGGGAGGCACGACATAGCGAGCTGATTGAAGACACTCCCTAGGATACCGCCCGTCAGACCGATGGCGAAGAGTCGGATATAGGAGAGGGAGTCCCCGAGAAGACCCGAAGCTGTCTCGTAGCTCTTCCACAGACCAGCACCAATGTTGAAGAAGGGATTCTTCCCTGGGCTATTGTACAGGAAGGCCACAAGCACCGAGAGTCCAGCTACACCATAGAGGATGTAGGTCACAGGTTCAGGTAGTGTGAACTGCATCATCGGCAGGGCATAGATCAGCCCGACAGCTATCAGGAGGAGTACCCAAGCATAGCCGGCGAGGGAATGCTTCCAGCCCTTCTGCTTCCCTGTCTTGTAGGCACCGACAGCCTTACCTAGGAGGATCTGCACTAGTCCAATGACGACAGAGATCGTCATCAGGTTATCCTGGTTGAAGAGATAGTCCTTATTGTGAGCCCAGGGCAGTTCGATCCCGAAGATACCCCCCATAAGGAGCCCGACGACGAACGCTCCACCACCAAGCCACTGGATCAGACCCACGATCGAATTGTCCCCTCCCCGCTTCTTCAGCCGCACGAAGGTCGCGACAGAGAAGAGGATCAATCCATAGCCCGCATCCCCAAAGCACATCCCGAAGAAGAGCATGAAGAAGGGGGCGATGAGCACCGTCTGGTCTAGCTCCTGATAGTTGGGTAGCGAGAAGAGACCCGTGATGAACTCAAAGCACTTGGTGAAGGCATTATTCTTCAGCTGAATGGGCACACGCTCCGTCTCAGGATCGAAGTCCACTTGCTTGAAGTAATAGCCCCCCTTGCTAAGTTCTTCCTCGAAGGCTTTAGCGTGATCGGTAGGGACGAAGCCTTCTAAGAGGAGCAGTCTCTCGTCAGCCAAGCGATCAGCCTGCAGACGCACTGTCCCGAAGGTCAGGTGATTCTCCAGATCGGTATCATAGGTCTGAAGCTGGGCCTGCCACTCGGGGAAGCTTGCCCGAAGCTGGTCGGTAGCTTGATCTAGTGCAGTCTGAGCTTCAGAAAGCTCCTGCTCCACTCGGTCGACACTACGCTGAGGTCGACGGATGGCTTCTGCCTCGGGGAGATGCACCTTCGCATCTAGAGCACGGAGTAGGACAAAGTACTGACGACCACTGACGACCTCGATGGGTACGACATCGTGTGTGGCACGGAAGCTTTCCGTAAACTGAGATACAGGGAGAGCATAGAAGTCCAGCGTATAGCCGACCTCTTCGAGGCGAGTGAATGTACCTTCGTCGAAGGCACCCCACGGACGCACTTCATCGGCTTCGGCCTTGAGGCTCGTGATACGCTCGACGAGGCGACGCCTTGCCTCCAGCTCCTCCTCTATGTGGCTGACGAGCGCACGTCCATCTACCTCTGTAGGGAGCTGTACTTGCTGTCCCGACTCAGCGGCTGGCGATTCGTAGGGACGAAGTTCCTTGCGAAGAGCCACGAGGTGCATACGCTCAGCCTGAAGAGCCTGTAGCTCCTCGACCTCCTTAGTAGATACCTGCTCTCGGACGTGGACGACTCCTAGCTCTCTGAGGCGCAGGAGGAAACCTTCGTAGTCTCTATGGAAGACCAGGAAGGCATATTTATTCATCGGCTGAATCATTGGGCTACCTCCTCTTCTTCATCACGTTTACGCTTCTCGATATTGGTACGCATGATCTTCTGCGATGCCTTCGACAGACTCTCTTCGTCTTCGATGAATCGCTTGATCTTGCGGATAGCATCTTGATAGCCTGGTATCTGGACCTTCTCGAAGAGATTGACCTTCTGGGTCGTCTTCTTACGAGCATGCTCGAGGAACTCCATCTTCAGACGGAGGAATTCTGCTTCGATCCCGGTCGTAGCAAGCGTCTTCAGGAGCTCGATCCCCTCGGCATACCAAGAGGGAGCATTGAAGATACTGAAGGGGCGTACCTCATAGTGGATACCATCCAGCACGGGGAGCAGGACGCCAGCGACCTTCTTCATCGAGAGGTCTACACGATCTACGGTGATGAGTGACGGATCGAACTCATCCCATAGACTGACCATGCCCTGATAGCCTCGGAGCTCGGCCTCTAGTTTGGCCTCTAGCTCCTCGACCTCTCGCTTGGTCTGCTTGACCTGCTGTCTCAGGGCGCTCTCCTTACTTTTGATAGTAGGCAAGGTGCGCAGACGCATCTTCAGCGCCTTCTCCTGCTGCTGTAGCGAGGTCTTATTGTATTGAAATCGTATCGCCATAAGTCATTTGATGGCTACCTATTTATTCCTTAGTCACGATAGTGAGTTCACTCCCTCGCACAATGATCGCTTGATCATTCGTGATCGATACGAGAGGAAGTTTGTCGCCGTATGTAGCGAGGACCTTCTCTCCTACTTTTTCGAAGGGAAAACACCTATAGTGAGGCAGTGGATATCTAGAGATTAGCCCTAGAGCTGCGAAGGATGCCAACTCGGATGCCACGTGAGTCTCATCCATGAGCTGGACATACTCGACACTCGGAGCAAGTATCATCGCCCCAGCAGACTCCCCGATGTAGGGCTTACCACCCTCGATCTCTGCCTGGATAAGCTTATCAGCGCCCTTGCGCTTCAGCTCCTGCAGGAGATAGAAGGTATTCCCCCCTGAGATGTAGATCAGATCACCCTGTGAGAGCGTGCTTCTGATCTCGGCAGATGAAGCCGTAGCGACATCAAGAGGTGTGATCCTTAGCCCCAGTTCCTCCAGACTCTCTTGCCCCAGCTTTACGTACTCCTTGTAGGACTCTGGAGTACTAGCCGTAGGGATGAAGGTGACGACCTTCCCCTGTAGTTCCATTGGGCATGCTTGCTCAAATAGAGGAGCTACATCTGCAAATGAGGAGCAGAGGAAAAGGAATATACTTGGGTTCATTCTCTATACTATTGGGCTCTCCTAGCCTTGCCACACCTCAGGACAAATTTTCACTGAGGAGTAGTGGCGTCGTACTAGACTATTAGGCCTCGGGCCAATACTTATCGACGAGTTGCTGCTTGATGTTGACTTCAGCGGGTCGGAAGTACTTACCGAAGAGTCCCCATGCAGTGTCGAGCATTCCTTCGATATCGACGTTGACGTCGATAGCAAGGAGCTCACGCGAATAGTCCGCAGCGAAGCGAAGTGTACGCTCGTCGTAGTCCGTTAGGTCGAAACCATTCTCCATCTTCGTCTGTGCACCTGCGGCGTCAGAGAAGAGTCGGACGGCGGCATTCATCACCTGAGGGTGGTCTTCACGGGTCTTCTTCCCTATGACAAGCTGCTTGAGACGGGAGAGTGAACGGAAGGGGTCGATGATGACCTTACCCACACTCGAGTCACGACGCAGGTAGAGCTGCCCTTCGGTGATATACCCCGTATTGTCAGGTACGGCATGCGTGATGTCGCCCCCTGAGAGTGTCGTCACAGCGATGATCGTGATCGAGCCACCGTCTGGGAACTGTACCGCCTTCTCATAGATCTTCGCCAGGTCGGAGTAAAGCGAACCTGGCATGGAGTCCTTCGAAGGAATCTGGTCCATACGATTCGACACGATCGCCAGAGCATCGGCATAGTTCGTCATGTCGGTCAAGAGCACCAGCACCTTCTCCTTCTTCTCGACGGAGAAATATTCCGCAGCGGCGAGTGCCATATCAGGAATAAGCAGACGCTCTACCGATGGATCTTCGGTGGTATTGATAAAGCTGACGATGCGGTCTAGCGCACCTGCGTTGCTGAAGGTATTCTTGAAGAAGAGGTAGTCGTCATTAGTCATACCCATCCCCCCTAGGATGATCTTGTCGCTCTTAGCACGAAGAGCCACCATCGCCATCACTTCATTGAAGGGCTGGTCAGGGTCAGCGAAGAAGGGGATCTTCTGCCCTGTCACAAGGGTATTATTGAGGTCAATACCTGCGATACCGGTAGCGATGAGTTCGGAGGGCTGTTCACGGCGAACGGGATTCACTGAAGGACCACCGATCTCTACTTCCTTGCCCGAGACGGCAGGACCGCCATCGATGGGCTCGCCATAGGCATTGAAGAAGCGACCTACGAGCTGATCACCTACCTGTAGCGAAGGAGCCTTGCCGAGGAAGATCACTTCCGCATCCGTGGGGATACCTTCCGTACCGCCGAAGACCTGCAGAGTCACCTCTTGGTCCATGATACGCACGACCTGAGCTAGACGCCCATTGATCGTAGCCAGCTCTTCATTACCAACGCCTGTAGCACGGAGCATACATGTAGCCTTGGTGATATTCTCGATCTTGGTATAAATCTTTTGGAATGCTTTTGCTGCCATAGCGCTCTTTTAGTTTTTAGCTCGTTGGGAAATCAATTCTTCCGCTCTAGCTTCTTGGCGACGGAACTCTTCGCTCTCGAACTCTGAGTAGTTCATCTGCTTGAAGACATTGATCAGCTCCTTGAAGTACTCGGACACTTCGACAAAGCCCTCGAAGGAGAAGTTCATACAGCAGACCTGCATCACACGGCTAACCATGTACTCCTGACGCTTCAGTGAGCAGTTGCAGTCGATCGGGTCAAAGGCATCCTGCTGACAGATGACGAAGTCGATCAGCTCAGACTTCCAGAAGGTGACGTGGTAGTCCAAAGGTACCCCATCATCACCAAGGATGTTGATCTGCTCAGCGATTTCCTTGCCTCGGATGAGCCATTGCTTCATCTGATTGACCTTGTCGATCCAGCCCGATCCGATGTGATCACCTACGTAGTCTTGGAACTCTGGATACTCCAGATACTTCGAATAGCTGTCAATCGGGTTGACGGCTGGGTAGCGCTTACGGTCAGCACGCTCCTGCTCTAGGGCGTAGAAGCAGCGAGCTACCTTCTTAGTATTCTCTGTGACGGGCTCCTTGAGGTTACCCCCTGCAGGAGAAACTGTCCCGATGAATGTGACCGAACCAGTGGCACCATTCTTCAGGTGGACGAAACCGGCACGTGCGTAGAAGTTCGCTACGATAGCAGAGAGGTCCATTGGGAAGGCATCAGGGCCTGGAAGTTCTTCAAGACGGTTCGACATCTCACGTAGAGCCTGAGCCCAACGGGAAGTAGAGTCAGCCATCAGTAGCACCTTGAGCCCCATGCTTCGGTAGTATTCAGCGATGGTCATCGCTGTATAGACCGAGGCTTCACGTGCTGCCACAGGCATGTTGGAGGTATTAGCGATGATGATCGTACGCTCCATCAGAGGGCGACCAGTATTGGGGTCGAGGAGTTCTGGGAATTCCTTGAAGACTTCTACTACCTCATTCGCACGCTCACCACAGGCAGCTATGATCACGATATCAGCTTCTGCCTGCTTACTGATCGCATGCTGGAGGACCGTCTTCCCCGTACCGAAAGGTCCAGGGATAAAGCCGGTCCCCCCCTCGACAATGGGATTCATCGTATCGATCATACGTACTCCCGTCTCTAGGAGCTTATGAGGACGTGGCTTGTCTGCATAGCAAGTGATCGGGCGCTTGACGGGCCACTTCTGCTTCATGGTGATAGCATGCTCCTGACCATCCTGATCGACGAGGATCGCAATGGTATCCTTGACGGTGTACTTACCTTCACCCTCGAGGCTCTTGATGGTGTAGATCCCGTCCATAGTGAAGGGGACCATGATCTTGATCGGCTGGAAGTTCTCCTCGACCTGACCGAGCCAAGAGCCGGCAGTGACACGATCACCGACCTGAGCAAGAGGCTTGAAGTCCCAGAGCTTATCGCCATCGAGCGGGTAGGTATAGGTACCTCGGCTGAGGAAGACCCCTTCCATCTTGTCGAGGTCATTCTGAAGTCCGTCATAGTTCTTGGAGAGCATCCCTGGACCGAGCGTGACTTCGAGCATGTGTCCTTCGAAGGTCACGGGGTCACCGATACGCATCCCACGCGTGGATTCGAAGACCTGAGCATAGGCATTCTTCCCACTGACTCGTATGACTTCACTCATCAGAGGGACTCCCCCGACGGTGATATAGCATATCTCATTCTGAGCGACAGGGCCGTCTGCCTCGATAGTCACGAGGTTGGCGACGATACCTTTTACACTACCTTTTGTTGCCATGTATCCCTTATTATTTGGCGCACCACCTCCCTACGTGATGGAGGGTGTGCGTGTACGGTTGAATTTCTGTGTATTCTTTGTGTGGAGAGGAGGAGCTAGCGCTTCTGAGCCTTCTTGAATTCCTGCAGGACATTCGCGCTCTCACCCTTGAGAGAGAGGACGATCTTACGGAAGGTGGCTTCACCTGTCTTCTCATCCAGCTGTGACCAGCGCTCGAGGATGGAGAGACGTAGGTAATAACAGAGCACATTGTCTATATCGAAGATGCGGACGAAAGTCCAATCATCCATCCATTGCCACTTCAGCAGGTCGATCAGACGCTCACGACGGGCTATATCTCGCTCTTCGGCGATCTGAAGTACCTTGGGGAGATAAGGCAGGAGCTCGCCAAGATCGAAGTCCTTAGCCTTCGAATGGAGGAGATGTTGCTCTACTTCACCCTCACCGACGATGTATCTCGAGGCATCCCAGCCTAGTCGACGACAGGTGAAGACGGCGAGGATATTGCGGATGTTCTTATTCAAGCTGAACCATTCTCGGAGGAAGTCACTCCCTACCGCACCGACAGAGTCGTAGTAATAGCCGGTAAGCAGGTCTTCGAGAAGTAAGCGATCCGCCCCGATCTCTTCGAAGCGAGAGGGGCGCTGATCGGACTCTTCGGCGAAGTCTGTTGCCACAGCCTTGCGGTAGAAGAGGTCGTAGACAAAGCGAACGATATAGGCGGGGAGTTCCTTCACACGAGGAGACTTCTTCCCAGCGTCAGCTGCTCTTGCGACTTGCTGAAGAAGGCTTACGAAGAGCTCTTCTCTCGTGGGCTCCGTCTCTACAGGTCCGTAGGAGATCTCCTGAGATTCCTCCTCGACTTCCACTGGAGTCAGGCGCCCTTCAGCTATCCAGCCGAGGACTTCCTTATTGAGTGGCTCCAGGCGGAGTATCTCTAGATAGGAGCGATCACGCTTAGTCAGGATGGGTAACAGCTCTTCATAGAAAGCCTCTGTAGAGAAAGGAGGCTTGGGGGTATCCACCGTGACGTTCGGCAGTCCTGATACCAGAGCGTAGTACTTAGCCATGTGTGCTCTACATTATATACTAATCGGTTCAGGACTAGAAGAGCATCTTGGTCATCTCTGGACGGAGGAAACTCTTAAATAGTTCGATAAACTCGGATTCGCCGAACTGAACCTTGAAGCTCCCATCTTGTGGAGCGATCGTGAAGTCAGTAGGTTTGCCTGCCACTGAGCGGATAGAGACGCCACGCTCTAGGAGAGCCTTAGCGTTGGCAGCGAAGTAGGAGCGCAGACCTTCGGCATCGCCCGTAGAGATCTCAATGCCACGATTGAGGTCAAAGCCCTCTGCGAGCTTGAGGATGAACTTCTGGATGAAGGTCTGATCAGCGGTGAGCGCCTGGACATTAGCCCGAGCTATGTCGCCCTGGATCTGATCAGCGATGCTGCTCTTCAGTGAATCGATGAGTTGGGAGGTGTAGAGCCGTAGCTCTGATTCGGTGTTTTTCTTGAGTTCGCTAGCGCGACGTTCGGCGGTCTTGACGATCTCTTCAGCTCGGCTTGCAGCCTCAGCTTCGATCTTCTTGGCTTTTGCTTCGGCCTCGGCTACGAGGCGATCTGCTTCGGCTTGGCCTTGTTGGACCCCTTCTTTGTAGATCTTCTCGGTCAGTTCTTGAATTTTTGCATCCATATCTGATTGTATTTGCTTTGTCTACGATGCAGTGGGAGAAGAGTTACTCACCCGTGCGGAAGCAAAGATAAGCAATTTATCCATACGACAAAGAGTGTAAAGCCAAGGTAAAAAAACAAGTAATTCCAGCCCCCATCTCAGGATAAAAAGAAGTGAAGAATAGGAGATCTCACGCCCCCTTACAGGGACATCCCAAGCGCCTATCAAAGAACCGAATCTCCCATATCAAATCACCCCTCTCTGCTCTAGCGCCACCTTCAACGTATCTACCGTCACGATATCCGTCGTAGTGATACGATAGGGGGTAAGGCCACACTTAGCGAGGAGCTGATCCTTCAGTGCATCACGAGCCTTTTGATCAGCCTGTCCTCGGTGGTATCTCCAGCCATCGACCTCGATCGTAAGTAGAGGTTGTCGAGTCAATGCATTATAGACGAGGAAGTCTACATGTGCCAGCGGGCTCAAAGCAAATGCTCGCTCCTCCTCGGTAAGCAGATCCCAGCCAGCGATCAACTTGGAGAGCGGGTAATGTGCTACTACAGCTCGGTGGCACCCACCAGGCTGATCGAGCGCCTCGAGAAGCGTATCATAGACGAGCTGCTCCGACAGATGGTCCATCGACTGATGATGCCTGGCCTGATATGCTAGGCGCTCTGCGGTATACTGCCGGTAGAGCAGATCGAAGACTGAATGAAGAAGGCTCTCCTTCACCTCGAAGTTGTGGTAGCGGATATAGGCGATGAGCTGGGCTAGATTCGACTCCTGAGGGATATCATTGCCTGTCGTGACGAGATAGAGATGCTTCTTAGCTCGGGAGATGGCTACGTTGAGTAGGTTAGGATCATCGGAGAAGGTCGTCGGAGTATTATTCACCGTGCTCATGATGATCGTGTCACACTCTCGTCCTTGATACTTGTGCACAGTGCTGGCGATCTCTTTCCCCAGCACCTTATTTATTTCCTCTGCCTGCTCTTTGTAGGGAGTGATGATCCCGACACTACCCATATCCTCCTCGGCTAATAGTTCAGGCATGACCTCCTGAGCGATGACGTCGATCTCACGCTGATTGAGAAGGCCTCGCGCATGATTACCCTTCACCGTCCGGATGACCTGCAGTGCCCTACCCGCTCCGGTGTCAGTCGTCATCGTGACAAGCTCTCCGTCATAGAACTGCTCATTGCAGAAGCCGATGATCTCAGGGTGACAGCGGTAGTGCTCTCTGAGAAGCGTGGAGGGAGCATCTCTGAAGACTCCGGCACAAGACTGTAAGAAGCTATGCGTGGATGCTCGATAGCGGTCGGCTACCTGATAGCTATCCTCGATACTCTGTAGTACGAGCAGGTCTTCTCTAGTGACCACATTGGGGAGCTGCTTATCGTCACCGACGATGACTGCATTCGTAGCGCAGGAGAGCGCTAAGGCACCCGTCTTGATATCTACTTGAGAAGCCTCGTCCATGATCACGTAGTCGAAGACCATATCAGGGCTAATACAGTTCCGAGCAGAGTATGTCGTACTCAGCACTACGGGATATTCGCTTAGGAAGGCTTTGCTTCTCGTCTTGAGTTCTTTGATCTTGAAGATTTGCCTTGCCTGTCCAGAGAAGCGCTGAGCCATCACGTGCTTGAGGATCTGTAGCGAAGAAGAGGTCAGTGTACGGACCTGCTCTGCTAGATTCATTTCTTCGAGTGCCTTGGTATCCCGATGAAGCTCCGCCTCCAGCATAACTTCAGCTGCCTGATAATAGGCTTGCTCTAGCGCCGTGATGATATCTGATAGTTCTCCTTGGAGGAACTTCAGGGCACGCCAACCCAGAGTGAACGACCAGCGTAGGCGGAACCAGAAGCTCAGTTGCTTACCCTGCTCCAGCCGGCTTCGACACTGGTAGAGGAGCTTCATGATCTTGTCCGCATGCTGATGGATGAGCCAGCCTGTATCTTGACCCGAAGGGCGCTGGAGTAGTTCATTATATTTCTTCTCCCTCAGCAGAGTATCCAGGTCCGATAGGAGCCTAGCCTTCGCTGTCTGATGACCGAATCCACGCTCCACACGCTGAAGCGCCTCATGAGCCCGTCGCTGGATCGGCTTAGCATCGTCCAGTAGCCACGAAGACATATCCGGATAACTCTCCTCTTGTTGGGAGATGAAGGCCTCCTTATTCTTGACACTTCCCAGCTGAGCTACCAGGAAGCCCAGCCCCTCGCGCTGGAGCTTCTCAGCGACATTCTCCACCGCCGAATTATTATTCGATACGATGAGGACGGTCTTCCCTGCTATGAGAAGGTTCGAGATGATATTGAGGATCGTCTGCGTCTTCCCTGTACCTGGAGGCCCTTGGATGATACTTACCTGATGGGTCAGCGCATGCTCTACGGCCTGCTTCTGACTAGCATTGCACCCGAAGGGATAGTAGATCTGACTAGGCTGTCGATAGACACGAAGCTTGGTAGCGTCACCGAGGTACTGGGCTAGTGGTACATTATCTCGACAGACATCCAGTTGCTCGTACTGCATACTGAGGATATTCTTCCCCGCTTCTACTTCTATCCCAGTCTCCACGGCGAGCTTCTTGAGGTAGCTCCACAGTGATCCCCCCGTCTCATCTATTGGAGTACGGGTGATATAGACCTGCTTATCCTCGATGAACTTCACACGACCCTTGGTGTCGGTGAGCCGATAGTACGTGTAGCGATCGTCCGAGAAGCGAAGGAGCTCCTGCACATTGGAGAAGCGCACATTACGAACATACAGCCCCCGACCACCTAAGTCGATCGTCTCAGGTCTATTCAAGTAGACCAGGCGCTCCGGATGATAATGGAAGACTCGTGGTGAAGTAGAGAAGCACACCTCCCAATATCCCCTAGCATCATGCTTGATCGAAGCGATCTGCTCCGTGATAAACATCTGCCCACTATCTTTATTCTTCAAGTCGATGATCAAGCACTGCCTTGAATCCATAGATCTACTCGCTACTCTAATTTATGGTGATTCTCCCCTCCTCCTAAGCACAGACGTACCAGGGATAATTGGCCCGTGCTCCACGCAAAGGCCAAGAAAAGCAAGGGCAAAAATAGGAAGAAAGCCGCAGGTACATGCTAGCTGGGAGCTTCACTACCTGTAAGGAGAAAAAAATTACCTGCCATCTCGGCTCGAGATGACAGGTAATTATGCTGGGCCTTACGACAAGAATCTCTTGGCTTGAGCCTTTACGAGGGAGGGAAGTAGCCTACTCCTCGGGGAGGAACATCTTCACTAGGACGATCTTCGTCGAAGTACTTCGGAGGATCTCAAAGCGAAGATCCCCGATCTCCAGTACTTGTCCCTGCGAGGGAATGCTGGGATGATGGTCGAGGATGAAGCCTGCGATCGTCATGAAATCCTCATCTTCGGGAAGGGCTAGACCGAACTTATCATTGATATCATCGATCTCCATGCGCCCGCTGAATATAAAGGTATGATCATCTATCTTCTTAGCCACCCGCTTCTGATGGTCATGTTCGTCCTCGATATCCCCAAAGAGCTCTTCGACAATATCCTCCAGCGTGACCATACCTGCCGTACCGCCGAGCTCATCGATCACGATGGCGATGCTCTTCTTGCGCTGCATGAGGAGCTTCATCAGCGTACTGGCGGGCATGCTCTCTGGGACAAAGAGCCCCGAGACAATGCGATGCTGCCAGTCCTTCCCCCGAAACATCTCGCTCGAGTGAATGTAGCCGACGACTTCGTCGATATTCTCCTTGTAGATGATGAGCTTAGAGAGCCCGGTGCGTACAAAGAGCGCTTCGAGATGATCTAGGGTAGAGTCGTAGCTCGCACCGACGATCTCGTTGCGGGGGATCATACAGTCACGTACCTGGAGTTCGGAGAAGGAGATGGCATTCTGGATGATCTTCACCTCCGTCTCAAGACCCGACGCTTGTCCATCATCGGAGCTGTGCGTGAGATAATACTCTAGGTCGACAGAGGAGAGTTGAGGGCGAAGGGCAACACTCTTGGTACGCTGCCCTGCGATGAAGAGGATGGCGCGCGTCACTAGCCCGATGAACCAAGCGAATGGGTACAGCAGGGCGTAGATCAAGAAGAGAACTCCCGAGAAGAAGTGCATCGTGCGGTTGGGATTAGCACGAAAAGTCACCTTCGGGAGGAATTCTCCAACGAAGAGTATCAGCAGGGTACTTAGCACCGACTGGGCAAGTAGGATGAGGACATCACTCTCGCCGAAGACCAGTCTCAGCCAAGGCTCCATGAGGACAGCCATCAAGAGCCCGTAGATGACGAGTGCTACGTTATTGCCCAGCAGCATCGTCGTGATGAATTGATCTGGACGGGCATAGAGGATGCCAAGTATCTTGGCCGAGAGTCCGCCTCGATTTCGGTCCAGCTCTAGGCGAAGCTTATCCGAAGATAAGAAAGCAATCTCCATCCCCGAGAAGAATGCCGAGGCGATGAGACTGAGAAGAATATAGAAATAGATCATCGTGAAGCGAGCACGTGGAGGACAAGGCTAGCGAGCGGGCGCCCTCCGCAGAGCGGTATCAGGCTTAGTCGCTGGTGCACTAGCAGGAGAAGGAGTGGGAGATGCAGGGGGAGCGGAGGGCTTATCTTCATCATAATCGAAAGCCCCCTTATTATCATAGATCTCGTACCAACTGAGATCGTCCTTGGCATTGAAGTGCGAACCTCGGAGTTCTTTCCCCTGAGTGAAGAAGTAAGTCGTATCGTTGGAGTAGAGACGACGCTCATCACGGAGCCAGAAGAGCTGACGTGTCTTCAGGGCGTCACCTCCACGTCGGGGCCTTGTACTTGGACGTGACCGATGAGTTCCCATTCCTCCTTATCGGGACGACGAATAGCCGAGTCCGCCTTGATGAAGACTTGGCTTCCCTGCTTCAGGTCATAGGGGCGAAGGACGAGTCCACGAGGGAATACCCACTCGTTACGCTCTGGGCGCTCATAGATCAGCAATTCGGGCGCCGTCATACGATAGCGGATCATCCCCGAGTCAGATATGAGCGTATTGAGCTGGAGCGTGCGAGCCGTGTAGAGAGAATCGGGATTGACGGCGAGGTTCTTTACCTCGACCTTTTTCTGTTCACAGGAATAGAGCCCGAGGAAAAGGGAGACGACGAGCGCACCTACCCCATAGCGGGAGGCGCAGGAAAGGAAAGACCTCCGCAGCCAAGACGAAGTGTCCTGACTGCGGAGGGCTTGTCCCCTCGCTCCTGCACTCAAGTGCGAAGGGAGATCAGACATATAGAGATGTCGTGGAGTGATTAAGGGATGACGACACTTTCGCCACCGAAGCTAACCGTAGCACCACGCTTGATGCTGGGGTGCATGAAGATCTCCTGTGCGGAGGGTAGATAGCGGGAGTAGTTGGCGATAGCACGATTAGCCTGTGCAGCGACAGAGGGGTCGACACTAGCTGCATGGCGGAGCTTGTTGATGACAAGGTAGTAGTAGCAGCGCTGCATGATCTTGTCATCCTGATAGTAGCGGCTAGCGTTGCCAGCGGAGAGTTCAGCCAGATAGATAAGTACTTTACCGTTGCGTGGGTTCTCAGCTAGGATCTTGTTACCATAAGTGATAGCTGCACTGCTGTTGCGCTGGACCTGTGCGATCTGGAAGAGCGCTTCGTAGCACTTGAGACGGTCGGAGGAATTCTGAGCAAGATCAATGGCCTTGTTGAGGAACTCCGTAGCCTCCGTATAGCGCTTCTCACGGATAGCTTCACCAGCGATACCCATAGCAGCGGTGACCGAAGGCTCCATATCGAAGAGGTAGCGACCGGCGCGCGAAGAGGCAGCACAAGAGCATCCTGCACGCTGGAAGAGTGCAAGCACGGTCTGCAGGTAGTTCTTATCAGCCTTATGCTGGTCGATCTTATCTATGGTGTAGGTCTTCTCGAGCTTGTCGCAGCTAGCTAGACCGCTCTGAGCGAACTCACCATCCATTTGGTTCTTGTAGACTTCGATGACCTTCTTAGCTTCGTCCGTCTCAGCAGCCGCGAGGACAGCGTCAGCGTATTCAGCGGCCTGCGTATACTCATTGATATACTGGTCGATCTTTGACTCATCCTTAGAGGCGATGAGGCGTGAGCTGAAGGCGTAGTAGTAGAGCACCTGGATAGGCGTCTGCTCCTTGTAGCGCTCTACGACGGGCTTAGCCCACTTGTAGACCTGAGTGAAGTCAGCATCAGCACCACCGAGGGTCTTATAGTCCTCGATCTTGTCAGCGATGATCTGAGCTGCCCCGACCTTAGCGTCATCACCGAAGTAGGTGATACGGTCATCATAGAGCTTCATCAGACGATCTAGGATCTTCTTCTTGTCAGCTGGAGTCTTAGCCTGAGCGTGCTTCCAGTGGAGGATCTTAGCGCCGATGATGTATATGTTCTTAGATGCGGCAGGGCAATCATTGTAGGCTCTCTGCCAAGGCTCGTAAGCGTCGGCATAGTTACCCGTTCTCCCAAAGCTCGTCAGTAGGCTGATACTTTGGCGGCAGCGGATGCTGTCTTCTCCTGAGCCAAAAGGAGTACCTGTAGCTCTACCGGTCTGGGCATAAGCAGCCGTCGAGAGAAGTCCGAGTGCTGCTACTAGGATCATTCTGTTCAGTTTCATTGTCTCTTTTCTTTAGTGTAATAAATGGATTAGCTCGTACTTAGTCCGTAGCTAGTAGGATGAGGGACTCGAGGGAAGGTGCTAGTTGATACGAGCCTTCCTGAACCAGCTCTCATTGAAGAGGATCCCCACGGTGAGGCCTAGAGCATGCTCCTTGATCATGCTGGAGACTTGGGGGCGAAGATACTTATAGTCTACGGTGATATTGACGAGCGATCGGCGATCTATGAGGGGTATCCCTACCCCGACAGATGCGGTAAATTCATTGTAGCCTGCACGCCCACTCCCTACGGTAGGTACGAGCATGTAGGAGTTAGCTCCACTGAGTCCGAAGCGATATCGTGAGCGAGCGAAGAGGCCACGACCACGGGTATCGGGGATCCACTCGGCACCCAGTCCTATGCGATAGAGGTCACGAGGAGCAGCTCCATCTTGGATAAGCCCACTGGCCTTGCTCCACTGCATGTAGGAGACATTGTAGCCGACGAGGAAGGATTCGTTGTGTCGGTAGGTCGTCCCGAAGGAGATGCTCATCGGTACGTGATGGAGCGTGCGGGAGGAGATGGTATCCGAGGACTCAGGTACGAGGCGACTAGAGTTCTCAGCGCTGATGAAGTGCTGATTGATCAGCTCCGAGCGTAGCTTCATCTCTGGGGAGAAGGTAGCGCCGAAGGTCAGACCCTGTCCCTTCTTCTTATCGAAGTTCAGCTGATACTGTACCCCGAAGTCTGCCTTGAAGCCCTTGAGCTGTAGCTGGGTGCGGTAGAAGGGATTGGAAGCACCCTCTGTACCGAGTACCACCTGACGCTCATGGATGGTATAGCCGAAGACATACGAGGCATTCGCCCCAAGAGAGACGTTGCCGATACGCCCACCGATGCCGAGGTAGACATCATTGAAGCTCCCCTGTCCGGAGTAAGCTCTCTGGTAGGTATTCTGACTATCTCCCTTGAGCTTCTCCAGGCTACCAAAGCGATAGCCCACGGTAGAGAAGGGCATGATCCCTGCACTCACCGCCAGATGATGGCTGATGGGGAAGAGGATGGTCGCATAGTCGAGATTACCGAGCACACGACGATCCTTCTGCTTGCCTTCTTCGAGGAACGAACCTCGTAGCGAGACAGCCAGATCCATGATGAAGGTCATGGAGTCCACTGCGGTATAGGAGGCTGGGTTGGCAGGGTTGACGATGAGCCCGTCTCTGAGGCCTGCACCTAGCCCACCGAGGGCTCGGGTGGTGGCTGTCTGTCGCAGACCAAGGGTCCCGTAGCCGAAGCGGCTGTAGGGTGACCGGTCAGAGTTATTCTGAGCGACGAGGCTACCTGTCGTTAGACCAGCGAGTACCCCCACAGAGAGGACACGGCCGAGGATCTTATTCCATTGTATCATTTGTTGTACTCCAGTATCTTGTTCAGTCCATAGAGGACGAGGTCGGGCTCCACACGTACGTCCTCGGGGAGGGCGTGCTCGATGACCGAGGCATCGCCACCGGTGACGAATACCCTCGCCTCGGGGCTCTTGGCTTTGACCTCCTCTATATAGCCTTGGATCTCATGGATGACTCCTCTGAGGACTCCTATGGAGATCGCCTCGATGGTGGTCTGTCCGAAGGCTTGCTCCTGCTGCTCCAGATCCTGGATGAGCGGGAGGCGGGAGGTGAAGTGATTCAGGGCCTTGAGCCGTGTGTATAGTCCAGGGGAGATGTTCCCCCCCATATATTCCCCAGATGGGGATACATACTCAAAGGTGATCGCCGTCCCTAGGTCGATGACCAGAAGGGGTACGCCCTCAGGAGCCAAGGAATAGGCTCCTACGACGGCCGCTATACGATCGCTCCCTAGGCGAGAGCGGTCATAGGCGACCTGGACGGGTACAGCGACACGCTCATCCACCATACATACGGTGGAGAGCTGCTCTGTGAGCAGGCTAAGCAATGTCTTGTCTACACTAGCGACAGAGCTGTAGATAGCAGCATCCAGAGCTGGATGGTCAGCTAGGATGCGCCCAGCTTCTCGGAGGGAAACCTGCGGGAATGAGTAGTGAGCGATGAGCTCCCCTCTATCCGCAACAGCCACTTTGCAGACTGTGTTCCCCTGATCGATGATTAAATTCACTTAGTGGTTAGCTAGTCAATGGTACCACAAAGAAAGGGCTTTTCTGTGGAATATACCGCACTGAGGCCACTCAGGAGGGGCAGATCAGGTCGATGTGGTAGCACGTGACAGGGGTAAGAGATCAGTCAAAGAGAGGCTCTCCCTCACCGACGAGCTCATGTAGCCGACGCAGTGCCTTGTCCTCAGCCTGACGCATCTGGAGCTCATCCTCGGGGGTCTTGTCCTTGAGTCCGCAGAGGTGCAGGACACCATGGATGATCACACGGTGGAGCTCCTCTTCGTACTCCGTGCCGAGGAGCTCGGCATTGCTACGTACGGTATCGAGGCTGATGAGCATATCTCCAGAGATCACCTCCCCTTCACTCTCGTCGAAGGTGATGATATCTGTGTAGTAGTCATGATCGAGGAAGTCTTGGTTCGTCTGGAGGATACGCTCGTCTCCACAGAACTGGTAGCAGAGCTCTCCCACCTGACGGTCGTAGCTCGAAGCTACCTCACGGATCCAGGTGCGGAGCGTCTTCTCTCGGAGGCGAGGCTCCTCGACATCCTCATCGGTATAGTAGGCGATCTGATCTATTTCTTTCGGCATAATGATGCTGTAGTGAATTGGTCTAGTCTTTCTTGAGCAAGGGCTCTTCGTCCTCGAGGCGACCATGCCCATAGCGGAGGACTTCGAAGGGCTCCTCTGTACAATCAACGATCGTAGAGGGGGCAAGTGGGATATCCCCTGCGTCTAGGATGGTACGTACGCCGTGCCCGTAGCGTTCGTCGATGAGCTCGGGGTTGGTGCAGTACTCAGGCTCTTCTTCATTCTCCAGAGGGAGCGAAGAGGTGATGAGGGGATTGCCTAGATGCTCTGCGAGGAGCCGGCCTATGGGATGCTGTGCCAGGCGCACCCCGACCTCCTTGCGTTGCTTGAAGATCTTGGGCAATGCTCCCGAAGCAGGTAGGATGAAGGTATAGTTGACCTCGTGATCCTTGATGAACTTGAAGGCTCGGTCATTCATCTTGCAGTACTCGGAGACCTGGCTAAGCGAAGCACAGGCGATAGAGAGTGCCTTTTTCTTGGGGTCGATCTGCTTGAGGCGACAGATCTCTTCGATCGCTCTCTGGTGCAGGGCATCACAGCAGTAGGCGTAGCCCGAGGATGTGGGGTAGATGAAGACCGCCCCATCCCGCAGTTCGTCCACCAGGAGGGACAGCTGCCTGTAGTCAGGGGCATCTGGGTATATCTTCGTGAGCATAGTGGTAGTATGTATTTAGTGGAGTATGATGCTTGGGGTAGTAGTAGGTAGTTAGTGCTCGAGGAGGCTCTCCTGACGGACCACCTCGTAGATGAGGATACCGCCAGCGACAGAGACATTGAGCGAACCGATAGCACCCGCCTGAGGGATGCGTACGATCTGGTCTGCTCGGCGAAGGACTTCCGTAGAGACGCCGTGGTCTTCAGCTCCGAGCACAAGACCAAGCGGGAGCGAGAGCGTACTCTGGGTATAGACGTCGGTAGCCTTCTCGGAAGCAGCGACGATGCGCACACCATTCTCCTGCAGGATGGTGACAGCTGCTCCGATCGAGGAGACACGGCAGACAGGGATACGATGCAGAGCACCCGCCGAGGTCTTCACTGCATCAGCCGTCACGGAGACACTCCCCCGCTCTGGGATGATGAGGGCGTCGACTCCAGCGCACTCTGCCGTACGAGCTATAGCTCCGAAGTTGCGCACGTCGGTCAGCCCGTCGAGGAGGACGAAGAAGGGTGAGCGTCCCTGCTCATAGAGGAGCGGGATGAGCTGCTCGAGTGAAGTATATTCGATCTCGCTGATGAAGGCGATGACGCCCTGGTGCTGCTTGCGTGTCAGGCGCATCAGACGCTCCTCGGGGACGAACTGTATCGGGATCATTCGCTCCTCGGCAAGGGCCATGATACGGCTCACCTCGCCACTGCGGAGGCCACGCTTGAGTAGGATCTTGTCGATCTCACGTCCAGCCTCGAGGGCCTCTATGAGCGGATGCATCCCAAAGATCAGGTTGTTCTTTCCCATCAATATCTGTCTTGTCGTATTCTCTATAATATGTATAAAGCCCTCGGGAGGGCGGAGTGCAAGGATCTCAGGCAAAGCGCTTGCCGAGAGCCAGACACACTAGGTACAAAGGTACAAAAAGATTGATGCCCCACTCTACGCTCAGCCCGCCCCGTCGTCTCCCCTTCCTCCCTCGCTTAGAGCCCCAAGCCAAAGGAGGTCACCCGACTTCACCACCATACATTCCAAGGGCTTAGCCCTCCTCCGACAAGGGGCGATCTTCAGCTGAAAATTTCCCTCCCGGGCAAAGCTCAAAAAGCACCCTCCGCAAACCCTTTATTTAAGCGGGCTGGAGAGGGCTCTTTGACGACCTACGGTAGGTCGTCGAAAAAACCTACTGTGGGTCGTCGATGCGACCTACGGTAGGTCGCTGTGACGACCTACCGTAGGTTTCTCCAGCCACCTACCCAGAGCGTGGGGCTCCGACCTGCCGTAATCGGGCTAAAAAGTGTATATTTGTGGCTAATAAATTGGCGGTAATAGACGTGTTTAAGATCGTAGATAAGTACATCCTCCGGAATTTCATCCCGCTCTTCGTGATGAGCTTTGCCGTGTGCTGGTTCGTCGTGGTGATGCAGTTCCTTTGGCGCTACATTGACGAGCTCGTCGGGAAGGGTCTGAGTGGCTTCATGCTCCTGCAGATCATCTTCTACGCCGCCCTCTCCTTCGTGCCGATGGCTCTGCCCCTAGGCATCCTGCTGGCGTCGCTGATGACGCTGGGCAACCTCGGAGAGCGTCTGGAGCTCCTCGCCCTCAAGGCCTCTGGCATCCGCCTCTATCGCATCATTAGCCCCATCGTCCTGCTTGTCGTCGGGATGGCATGCGGGCTTTTTTATTTCCAGAATGACCTGATGATCCGAGCGCAGGTGCGTATGTGGACGATGATCATATCGGCCAGGTTCGCCACGCCCGAGATGGAGATCTCCCCAGGCATATTCTATACGGGTATCCCGGGCTATAGTCTCTATGCCAAGGAGCGTGACCCTCAGAGTGGACTCCTCAAGCGTCTGATGGTCTACGATATGAGCCGAGGCTACCTCAACCCTCGTATCATCCGAGCCGACTCGGGCCGTCTGGTGATGGACAAGAGCAAGAAGTTCCTTGTCCTAAAGCTCTACAAGGGTCAGAGCTTCGAGAACCTCCAGTCGCAGACCTACAATACCTCTACCGACCCGGTCCCCTACATGCTCCCTCGCTTCGACTACAGCGAGACCTTCATCCCCTTCGACACGAATATCAAGATGCAGGACGAGCAGGAGCTCGGGTCGATGTACGTCGGGAAGAACCTCCATCAGCTCCAGGTCTCCATCGACTCGATGATCCCGATCCTCGACAGCACTCGTTACAGCTATGCTCGGGTCGTACAGACGGGGATCCTCACCGGCCACTACCAGAGCTCGCCCTATGCCTACGAGGATAGTAGTGCTCTGGCTACGCAGGAGGCACGCATCTCCCAGCTCGAGGAGCGCTACCGTCACCCCAAGGCAGAGGCCGCTCAGAAGCTCCCCAGCCTCTCGCTCCGAGACAGCCTACAGGCCATCGACATGGCACTAGACAAGGCCGCCCGCATCCAGGACGAAGCTCGTATCTACAGCGCTTCGGATGACGGCGCCTTCTACTCGTACCGCACCTTCCATCAGGAGTGGCACCGCAAGTTCACCTACCCGGTCTCTTGCATCATCTTCTGCCTCATCGGTGCCAGCCTAGGCGCCATCGTACGGCGTGGGGGGATAGGGATGCCGATCATCATCTCGATCTTCTTCTTCGTCGTCTACTTCATCATCGACTCCTTCGGGACGAATATGCTCCGCAACGAGACCATCCCCATCTGGCTCGGGATGTGGCTCAGCAATATCATGCTATTCCCCGTAGGGATCTTCCTAGCCTACAAGGCTAATCAGGACTCTTCGGCGCTCAACGTAGAGGCCTACGTCATCTTCTTCCGCAAGCTCTTCGGCTTCCGTGGGGTGCGCAAGATCGAGTACCAAGAGCTCGTCATCGAAGAGGCCGACTACGTCGCTGGGGCTCACTCCGTAGCTCTAGCCCAGGAGCACACCGAGGCTCTACTGAAGAGTCCCCTACTCTCCCGGCCCATCTGGCGTATCTGGCGCTACGGACGCTATCAGGAGGATCTCCTCCGTCTAAGCCGGGAGCTCGACGAACTCACCGAGAGTCTTCGCCACACCTCCGCCCGTATGCTCACCAGCAAGCTCGGGGACCTTCCGCTCCTCCCCACGAGGATCTCGCCCCTCCTTCCCCATGAGGAGCGAAGAGGACTTATCTTTGCCCTTGTCCTCCCACTCTCTCTGCCCTTGACCCTCTTCTTCGGTCGGGTACGCTCCCACCTGAAGAGTGACCTCAAGACGACCCAGAGTGTGCTGGGGCAGATCGCCCAGGAGGTCGAAGTCGCCCGCCAAGGCACACAAGCAAAAACAAATACAACCGAATACGAATTATCCACTACACCAACTATCCCTTCGGACATCCCTGAAGAGGTAGCCATACAATAGAATGACAATGAGTGAAATTAAGCTGAACACGATCGAAGAAGCTCTCGAAGACTTCCGACGTGGAGAGTTCCTGATCGTCGTGGATGACGAGGACCGTGAGAACGAAGGTGACTTCATCATCGCGGCCGAAAAGGTCACCCCCGAAAAGGTCAACTTCATGATGCGCTACGGCCGAGGTGTCCTCTGCGCCCCCATCACCGAGGAGCGGGCTCGTGAGCTCGAGCTCGAGATGCAGGTACCGAACAATACATCGGTGCACGAGACCCCCTTCACCGTCACCGTAGACCGCCTAGGCAACGGCTGTACCACAGGAGTATCTATGTACGACCGAGCTCAGACGATCCTTGCCCTGGCTGACCCCACGATCACTCCAGGCGATCTGGCTCGACCCGGTCACGTCTGCCCACTCAGAGCACGTAGCAAGGGCGTCCTTCGCCGTGCTGGGCATACCGAAGCCGCCGTAGACCTAGCTCGTCTGGCAGGACTACAGCCTGTGGCTGCACTCATCGAGATCATCAACGAAGATGGGACGATGGCTCGCCTACCTCAGCTCTGGGAAGTAGCTCAGCGCTTTGGACTCAAGATCATCACCATCAAGGACCTCATCGCCTACCGCCTGCGCACTGAGAGCATCGTCGAGCGTGGTGAGGAGGTCGCTATGCCCACGGCATGGGGCCAGTTCCGCCTCATCCCCTTCAAGCAGAAGAGCAATGGGCTGGAGCATATCGCCCTCTTCAAGGGCGACATCTCCGACGGTGCTCCCGTCCTAGTACGTGTGCACTCCAGCTGTGCCACTGGCGATATCTTCGGCTCCAAACGTTGCGAATGTGGCGAACAGCTTCACAAGGCTATGGAGCTCATCGAAGCTGAAGGCCGTGGCGTCGTCGTCTACCTCAACCAAGAAGGCCGTGGCATCGGACTCATGGAGAAGATGCGCGCCTACAAGCTCCAGGAAGAGGGGCTAGACACCGTCGAGGCGAACCTCCATCTCGGCCATGCAGCTGATGAGCGTGACTATGGCGTCGGTGCTCAGATCCTCCGTGAACTAGGTGTACAGCAGATGCGCCTCATGTCTAACAATCCTATCAAGCGTGTCGGCCTCGAAGCCTACGGGATCGAGGTCGTAGAGACCGTCCCTCTGGAGGTCCAGCCCAACGAGTTCAACGCCTTCTACATGCAGACCAAGAAGGACCGCATGGGGCACATCCTCCATCACCTCAAGTAGTCCATCCCCTCGCATCAAGTAGTCGATCCCTCCCATACGGATGCGACGTATCACCCTATCCTTTACTTAGCATAGAGCTATGGCTATATTCGTCAATGAGGTATCCCGCACCTTCGGGGAATACCTCCTTATCCCGGGGCTCACGACGCGTCAGTGCACCCCACAGAATGTCACACTGACTACTCCACTGGTACGCTTCGCTCGTGGAGAGAAGGCTCGTATTAGCCTCAATATCCCCTTCGTCTCGGCTATCATGCAGTCGGTGTCCAATGATACGCTGGCTATCGAGCTGGCTCGCAATGGAGGTCTCTCCTTCATCTTCGGCTCGCAGCCTATCGCCGAGCAAGCAGAGATGGTACGACGGGTGAAGAAGTTCAAGGCAGGCTTCGTCTCCAGCGACTCCAACATCCGCCCCGACGCTACCCTGCGTGATGTCCTGCGCCTACGTGCAGAGACAGGCCACTCTACTATCGGTGTCACCGAAGACGGTTCGCCCAACGGACGCCTCCTGGGTATCGTCACTAGCCGTGACTATCGCCTAGGCTCCACGCCAGAGGATGCACTAGTCCAGGACTTCATGACGCCCTTCTCCAAGCTCAAGGTTGGGCGCCTCGGCATCTCCCTCAAGGAAGCTAACAACATCATCTGGGAACACAAGCTCAACACCCTCCCGATCATCGACGAAGAAGATCACCTAGTCTACCTCGTCTTCCGTAAGGACTACGACGCTCATAAGGACAATCCTGTCGAACTCTCCAGCAAGGAGACCAAGGAGCTACTCGTCGGGGCTGGTATCAATACCCGTGACTACGCCGAGCGTGTCCCTGCACTCGTCGAAGCAGGGGCTGATGTCCTCTGCATCGACTCCTCTGATGGCTACTCCGAATGGCAGTACGATACCCTCCGCTGGATCCGTGAGCACTACGGCAATGACGTCCTCGTCGGGGCAGGTAATGTCGTCGACGAAGAGGGTTTCCGCTATCTCGCCGAAGCTGGTGCCGACTTCATCAAGGTCGGTATCGGTGGTGGATCGATCTGTATCACCCGTGAGCAGAAGGGTATTGGTCGTGGACAGGCTACGGCGATCATCGATGTAGCGCATGCTCGTGACAAGTACTTCGAAGAGACAGGCGTCTATATCCCCATCTGTAGTGACGGTGGTCTCGTCCATGACTACCACATGACGCTGGCACTAGCTATGGGAGCGGACTTCCTGATGATGGGACGCTACTTCGCTCGCTTCGATGAGTCACCCACCCGCAAACTGAAGATCGGCAACAACATCGTCAAGGAATACTGGGGCGAAGGCTCCAATCGTGCTCAGAACTGGCAACGCTACGACAGCGGTGGCACCGAAGGCATGAAGTTCGAAGAAGGTGTAGACAGCTACGTCCCTTATGCTGGTAAGCTCAAGGATAACCTTGCCCAGACCCTCGGGAAGATGAAGGCGACGATGTGTAGCTGTGGTGCTATCACCATCGCCGAACTGCAGCAGAAGGCGAAGATCACCCTCGTCTCCAGCACCTCTATAGTAGAAGGGGGCGCTCATGACGTGATCCTCAAGGATCGCGGATGATCACTCTGCTGGGTCCTACCGCATCAGGCAAGACCTCCCTTGCCGTCCGCCTAGCGCATTGTCTAGGTGGAGAGATCCTCAGTGCTGATTCACGTCAGGTCTACCAAGGGATGAATGTCGGTACAGGTAAGGATCTCAGCGAGTATGAGTACGAAGGGGTACAGATCCCCTATCATCTGATCGACCTCGTCCCTGCAGGGACTAAGTACAATCTCTTCGCTTGGCAGCATGCCTTCCATCAGGTATATGCCGAGCTCCTACACCGAGGCGTGAGCTACCCGATCCTCTGCGGAGGGACGGGGCTCTATGCCGAGGCGGTGCTGAGTGGCTATCATCTACCCGATGTTGAGCCCAATCCAGCTCTGCGATCTTCGCTCCAGGGGCTCAGCTTAGAGGAGCTCCGTGAGCGACTCTCCCAGTACGGCCCCCTGCACAATAGGACAGACCTCGACTCTCCTCAGCGAGCTATCCGAGCCATAGAGATAGCTGACTACATCCACTGCCAGCGAGAAGCTGGTATTGAATGCTCTGAATACCCACCCATCGATAGTCTTATCCTCTGCATTGACCTGCCACGAGAGGAGCGAAGAGCACGGATCACGGCTCGTCTTCGTGAGCGTCTCGAGCGGGAGAATATGATCGGCGAAGTGGAGCAACTACTTGCCTCCGGCATCCCTGCAGAAGATCTCATCTACTATGGGCTGGAGTACAAGTTCGTCACACAGCATATCCTCGGCCTGCTTACCCGTGAGGAGCTCTTCACTTCATTAGAGACGGCGATCCATCAGTTCGCTAAGCGGCAGATGACTTGGTTCAGAGGGATGGAGCGACGTGGCTTCACATTACATTATATTGACGGGACACTTCCCCGAGAAGAGCAGCTTAGCCAAGCCCTCACCTACCTGAAGTCGTGGGAAGAGCAGCGAGCACAAGACCAAGCAACTATATGATCCAGTACAAAGACCTTACCGCAGGCCCCAACTTCTTCCTTATGGCTGGGCCTTGTGCTATCGAAGACGAAGAGACGCCACTCTTCATAGCGGAGCGTGTCCTAAATATCACTACACGCCTCGGCATACCCTACATTTTCAAGGGATCGTACCGCAAAGCCAACCGCTCTCGTGTAGATAGCTTCACCGGGATCGGTGATGAGCGAGCTCTGCGTGTACTGAGACGAGTGCGGGAGACCTTCGATATCCCCGTCGTGACTGATATTCACGAGACCCAGGAGGCTCAGATGGCGGCCGAGTACGTAGACGTACTTCAGATCCCCGCTTTCCTGTGCCGACAGACGGATCTCATCGCAGCGGCGGCTCGCACAGGCAAGATTGTGAATATCAAGAAGGGGCAATTCCTCTCCGCTTCGGGTATGGAGCACGCGGCGCATAAAGTAACCGAGTGTGGCAATGATCAGGTGATCCTCACCGAGCGTGGCAATAGCTTCGGCTACTCTGACCTGGTGGTTGACTTCACGAATATACCAGCGCTACGTGCCACTGGCTTCCCCGCCGTGATGGATGTCACGCATTCGCTCCAGCGCCCCAATCAAGCTAGTGGCGTCACTGGCGGTAAGCCAGCGCTCATCGAGACGATAGCCAAGGCTGCAGTAGCCGTAGGTGCCGATGGTCTTTTCTTCGAGACGCACCCCGATCCTTCTTCTGCCAAGAGTGACGGAGCGAATATGCTCCCTCTAGATCTCTTCGAGGGGCTCCTGGAGCGTCTCGTACGTCTCCGTGCAGCTCTCTGATCCTCCCTTCCACTTCTCCTAATTCAGATGAAGCGATTACAGCAGTTCGCCCTCCTAGCTCTGGTACTTCTCTCCGCTCTCTACAGGGCAGAGGCCCAGGAAGTGAAGGCAAGTAGCGCCCTCCTAGAGGCATTCGGTAAGACCAATATCCTAGACGAAGAGCGCCGACAGCGGGTCATCAGTCTCCTGAGTCAAGATACGACGCTCATCCTACCGCTCGATCTCGAGCTGGATGCAGAGCTCGTAGCCTTCTCCGACCGGACACTTCGCCTCAAGACAAGTGCAGTCGGCTCTTGGGAGCTCCGACTTCTGCCCCTACTCAACGGCTCATCACTGACCTCAGTCATCGAGCGGGTGACACGGCCACAGGCAGATGCACGTATCACCTTCCTAGACCAAGAGGGCGAAGTGATCAAGACGGAGATCGTCGCACTACCCACAGCGGAGGATTTCCTCAGAAGTCTCGAGCTCCCCGAGACTTCATCGGGTTACCGACTACGCGAACTCCTTCGCCCGCTCCACTATCAGCTCTCCTGGGCTGATGGACAGGCCGACGTCCTCCTAGTCACACCCTCGCTCCTGCTGACCGAAGAAGATAAGGCCAGCACCGAGCTCGCTGCCCTCATCGCTCAGCTTCCCAGCCTCGCCTCTGCGTGGGATGGGAAGAGCTTTGCTCCATTCACTCCGAGAAAATAGTCTTAGCATCAATGAAAGTCAAGCACGTCATCATAGCCGCAGTAGCCATCATCCTTGCGCTCGTCATAGGTTTCGTCTTCGTCCTTCGCAATGAGCGGGCCCAGCTCCAAGAGGAAAAGGACATCTTCACCAACGAGCAGAAGGAGATCATGCAAGAGGAACTGCAGAAGCTCGCTTCAGAATATGACATCCAGTATCAGAAGCTATCCCAAGGCCTCGGAGAGCAAAAGATCTCCCTCGCTACGGATTCGCTGATCAGTCAGCTCCTCTCCGAGCGAGCCAAGGTAGAGCAACTGCAGAAGGAACTCAGTAGTAATAAGGCCACCAGTGCCAAGCGAATCGGACAGCTCACTCAGGAAGTAGCAACCCTGCGCAATGTACTCAAGAACTACGTCATACAGATCGACTCCCTCCAGTCGGCTAATGATCGCCTGCGCCAAGAGAATAGTGAGGTGCGAGCTAGCTATGCACGTGCTGCCGATGAGGCGCAACAGCTCTCCAACGAGAAGGCTCAACTCACCGACCGGGTCAAGTTAGCCGCCAAGCTTGATGCCACACGCATCTCCGTCACTCCGATAGATAAGCGTGGCAAGCTCAGTAAAAAGCTCGAGAAGACGGTCAATCTACAGATCCACTTCACCGTAGCAAAGAACGTCACAGCGGCCGTAGGTGAGAAGACCTTCTACTGTCGGATCACCCAGCCCAACGAGGAACTACTCACGAAGCCCGGTGCAGGCACCTTCCCCTTCGAAGGCAAGCAGATCCCCTACTCCATTCGCCGAGAGATCGAATACAATGGAGAGGACACCCCGATCACGATGTACTGGCCCGTCGAAGAGAGCCTACAGAGTGGCACCTATCGACTCAAGATCTTCGCCGACGGCAATCTTATCGGTCAGGCTACCTTCTCACTCTAGGAGCACCAGCCTGCAAGCTCAGAGCAACTATGAGGTGCTACTCCCCGTCGTGAGTGGCACCTCGACTGCTTTCTGATGGCTAAGGCGTGCCTGCCTCCTCACGATTCTCCGACGAACGAATCGCATCTTCCCCATCGATCACTAGTAATCACCGCCAACTTCACAGGTCATCGGAGCTGACTTGAGCCGTCATAACGTTTGCTCTGTCCCACACTTCTCCCCAAGCTAAGGGGAAAGAGGCGAATGAATAGCCCTAAGACAGGCGACTCAAGCCCCGTCCGATCCCCTCACCCAAGCATCAATCACAGCATGAACGAAGCAGAAAAACTCCAACCCTATACCGAAGCTCTAGAGCGCCTTCTCTTACGTCTAGCCGAAGAGGAAGGGCTACTCGGGAAGCAACTCCTCGAGACCGACGACCTCACAGCGCTCTTCCCCGAGCTCACTCAGGCTTATCTCGGCGATGCTGTCCCAGACTTCGAGCAGTATCCGCTCGTATCGCTGGGCTGGATAGCCTTCGTCGGGATGGCGATGGCAGCACTCTGGGACAGCGACTGGGAGCAGTACGGAGCGATCCCGGCTGGCGAACTCTACCAGCAGATACGTGACGCCCGAGGCTGGGACGAGCTAGACGAGTACGTCCTAGAGGAAGCGATCGGCCTGCGTAAGGAAAGCGACGAAGCCAAGCGCTATACCGCCTTCCTCCGCCGTGCCACGGAGCAAGCCTACAGTGCCTTGATGCACGAGCGAGCTGAGCCGTCGACGCCTCTTGCCTTTCAGCTCTATGGCCGTACGCTCTACGCCCTATATCGCCTAGGTATAGCTCTTGGTCTCAACCTTCTTGGCTACAAGCTCCACCGATCACAAGCCAACTAACTCACTCTTGCGCTAAGGATCGAAGGCGAATACCCGCTAGCTTCTCCTTCCTTGCCTTAGCTCCAACCCTTCTCATCCTATGAATATCCTTAGACCCATACGCGTCTACTTCAACATCCGCCCTGACCTCGAGGAGAAGCAATATATCGTCTCCGAGATCACTAAGGGCATCTCCTTCCGTGGTGCCAATCTATGGATCCTGATCACGGCGATCTTCATAGCCTCGCTGGGGCTGAATGTCAATTCCACTGCGGTGATCATCGGAGCGATGCTCATATCCCCGCTGATGGGTCCCATCATTGGCATGGGCCTGGCTGTGGGGATCTATGACCTCGATCTCCTGAAGAGAGCTGCGAAGAACTTCAGTATCGCCACCGTCATCAGCGTCCTGACGGCTACGATTTACTTCCTGATCAGCCCGCTCGGGGACGCACAGTCGGAGCTCCTGGCACGTACTTCGCCGACGGTCTTCGACGTGCTGATCGCCTTCTTCGGGGGAGCGGCGGGGATCATCGCCCTCTCGACCCGAGGCGGTAAGAGTGGCAATGTCCTGCCAGGTGTCGCTATCGCCACCGCCCTGATGCCACCACTCTGCACCGCTGGCTATGGGATCGCCTCGGGGAGTCTACGTTTCTTCCTCGGAGCCATCTATCTCTTCTTCATCAACACGGTATTCATCAGCCTGGCCACTGCGATAGGCGTGCGGATGATGAAGTTCCCAGCGCACAGCTTCCTCACCGCTGAGCGGGCCAAGAAGGCTAAGCGAATCCTCTCGGTAGTGGTGATAGCCACCATCGCTCCTGCAGTCGTGATGACGGTGAATATCATCCGCACGAGCATCTTTGAGAATAATGTCCACCGCTTCGTCACTAGCGAACTCTCCCAGTCGGGCACGCAGATCCTCACCTCTTCGGCTGACCGCCAGGGCGGGACGCTCCGTATCGTGGCCGTCGGCCGTGAGATCTCCGACTCCCTACAGCGAGTAGCCCAGGAGCGACTGCCAAGCTATGGGCTCTCGGGCTTCCAGCTAAATGTCATCCAAGGCGTGCAGTCCGACAGCCTCCTGGCACGAAGTATCCAGCTCGAACAGCATACATCGACCCAATCGACCGACCATCAGAAGCTCCTCGAACTATCGACGGAGAACTCCGCTCTAGCACAGCGCCTCTCCGAATACGGCCTCTACGAGGAGTATGCTCACGAACTGCGCTCCGAGCTCGCCGTACTCTTCCCCAGCGTTCGCACCCTTAGCCTCGCTCCTGTCGTCGAAGTTCAGACCGACACGACGAGCACCTCTCGCTACATCGCCGTACTTCTGGGGGTAGAATCAGGCAAATCGCTCCCTACCCCCGAGCAAGCCAAGCTCCAGCAGTGGTTCAAGGCGCGTGTCCCAGCGGATAGTCTCGTCTTCATCACCAAGACAAGTCAAGAGAAGTAGTACGAGTGCCTCTGGAGACTCTCTATTGGGGAAGGCTTCAAGTTACCAATAGATCGGTGAAGCCTCCTTCACACTGGGATTCATCCCAGCAAATTCCCCAATAAAGCCTGAGGGGCAGGAGAAGATCGTTCTCCTGCCCCTCGGCTTTTTTTCACATAGCAAATAACTATCCTTCTAATGCGTCGGGTATTTCGGCTGCTCTCAGGTCACTGAAGTCATCAAACACGACCTCGATCCATACGCCTTCTCGCCAAGGGATGTTCCCCTTGAAGTAATCGGCATACTGAATATGCAACCCATCCCGTCGCCAAATCTCTTGGTCCTCAGGCTCTATCCAAGAACTATCATCCAAGTACCGACGAGTATGGACATAAGCCAGTAGCTCCTCCGCCCCCTTATCCATATCATCATAGATCAGCTCTGTCGGCCCTTGGTCTGCAAAATAAAGCACCTGCTCACAGCCAAATACCTTAGCTCGCTCGTAGACTTGCATCCGATACTCTTGTAGCCCTGACCAATGCTCTTCGTCAGTTGACTCAAAGTGGCGAGCCCAAGCACGCCATTGCTCGATCACATACAGGTTAAGGTCTACCGCTTCTCTGAAGATTGGAACATCTATCTTATTGCCGCCCCCATCGTCATAGCCTTCAAGAGTGCACAACAGACAATCATCATCATCCTCTAACAAATAAGGCTTCATCCACTCCTCCTGAAAGTCAATCTTGCTGGGATCATGGAGGGCTACCCTACGCCTCATTTCATCTGCCCAATAGTTATTAATGACAAGTCTCAGGTCGTAAGCAGAGCTTCCCCCTCTATGCGGAGCACCCAAGGGAACAAATACATCAGGAATTAAATAGACTCTTTGCCTGGCTTCATCGTACTCACAATCCTTATAGTACCCCACCTGGACATCGCAGCCCATGCGACGGGCAAGCACCTCTGCCATCGCCTTAGGGTCATCAATTGGCAGATCGTGCTTCAAGCCAAGCTGTACCACATCGCATCCCATATTCTCTCCAAATTTAGTTCATCATTAGACTACTTTGCACCTTCACCAGCCGTAGCTTCGGGGAGGACATTCCAAGAGAAGGCTCCCACACCAAAGGTAAGCAAAGGGAGGCATCGACCAAAGCCGATCGCTCCTTTATAAGAAAGGACTTTTTCCAGAGATGGAAAGTTAACTTTCCAAAGGTGGAAAACTAATTTTCCAAGCTTGGAAAGTTCGCTTTCCACCCTTGGAAAACCCAGACAAGTACAAAGGAAGTTAGCAGACTCCATAATGACATTGACTTCCCCTCACTGTAAGGCGTGCTGCGTCCCCCAGTACAAGGCGACACTTCGACTAGCACTGATTCGCCTTCCCTACTAGTACTGTGTAGCGTATTTGTATAGTACCGACTTTGCTCCTACCGCTGGTAAGAAGGCATCGACCTTCCCCGCAAGGAGGTAGGTCGATGCCCATAAGAGAAGGATGAGCAGACTCACCCAATAGAGATTACAGCAGTATTCGAAGCTTTCTTATTCAGCTTTCATTTTCAGCTTCTCCTCGTACATCGCAATCGCCTTAGAGCGCATTTCCAAGGCCTTTCGCACCTCTGATTTGAGGATGCTCACAAACTCATGACGGGGCAATTCATACCAATTCTTCCCTGGCGTAATTGGGTAACATATAGAAATCCGAGAGCAACTCTTACCTCAGTTAATCTGGGTACACTTATACTCTTTCTTAAGCGAACGGAATATATCTTCCCATTCCCCTCTAAACTTACGCCTGATAGCATTCCTACGCGTTTCAGGACTATTATATTTATAGCTTACTGCGAACTTAAAGGTTCCCGCTTGGAAAGACATATCAAAGTGGTCACCCTCATCCTGTGTACGCCCCAAATAGTTTCCAAAATGGAAGCCCATATCTGCATTCCCGCGAGTTTGCCCCACATGCCAATTCTCAATTAGGGGAGCTATGCCACCCCCTACAACCTCTTTCACAATATCATAGAAATAATACATCTGTAATAAAGTCTCAAGACCTCGACTCGCAATATATTTATCATCATCATTAATAGGCTTCCCTTGATCGCCCTTGAGTTTTTCATCCATCCTCTTATCACCATCAATAAATACATGCGGGAATTTAGCAGGATCTTCCAAGAAGGTATCTGTAACTCTTGTCATCTGCTGAATAGCCTTGAAGTACTCGTTAGCTATAATCCAATCAGCATTACGTGCAGATTGGCCATCGGAGAAGTAGGCTTCTAGCTCCTTGACTAAGCTACGATAGGTATAGTTATGGTACTCTGCTCCCTCTTGAATTTTCTTCGCAGGCTCTCCGATCATGGTGAGATAGGCATAGTGCTGTTCCACCCCATCGAACTGCTTCTTGACGCTCTTCTGATACTTCTGAAGCTGATCGCTATGCTGTGAGGACTTGACCTTATTCTCCAGCACCCAGCATTCTTTACCATGGGACGCACTCTCTGTAATCCACAGAATATCGATATTCTCCCATTCCAAGCGCATCTCGGACTTGACGTAGAAACCACGATCTTTGGGGAGCCCAAAGAGTAAGTTCAGTACAGCCGATCGCTCTTCCTTCGTGAGAGCTTCGCATTCATCAGATAGGAGCCATCCGATGACAGCCGAGTGGACACGCTCCACATCAGCGAGAGCTAGTAGATCAAAGAAGTTTCGTTTTCTTTCCATAGGGTGTTGTGTTATATGGTTAATGAATACAATACTAAGATAACGAATATACCTCACGAGGTAACGAGCTTATGGGGTCAATCTCCCGAAGGCAAGGGGAGGGGAGGGCATCCCATCACATTACCCAATAAAGCCCAAGGGGCAGGAGAAGATCGTTCTCCTGCCCCTCGGCTTTTTTCACATAGCAAAAATGCGTCGGGTATTTCGGCTGTTCTCAGGTCACTGAAGTCATCAAACACGACCTCGATCCATACGCCTTCTCGCCAAGGGATGTTCCCCTTGAAGTAATCGGCATACTGAATATGCAACCCATCCCGTCGCCAAATCTCTTGGTCCTCAGGCTCTATCCAAGAACTATCATCCAAGTACCGACGAGTATGGACATAAGCCAGTAGCTCCTCCGCCCCCTTATCCATATCATCATAGATCAGCTCTGTCGGCCCTTGGTCTGCAAAATAAAGCACCTGCTCACAGCCAAATACCTTAGCTCGCTCGTAGACTTGCATCCGATACTCTTGTAGCCCTGACCAATGCTCTTCGTCAGTTGACTCAAAGTGGCGAGCCCAAGCACGCCATTGCTCGATCACATACAGGTTAAGGTCTACCGCTTCTCTGAAGATTGGAACATCTATCTTATTGCCGCCCCCATCGTCATAGCCTTCAAGAGTGCACAACAGACAATCATCATCATCCTCTAACAAATAAGGCTTCATCCACTCCTCCTGAAAGTCAATCTTGCTGGGATCATGGAGGGCTACCCTACGCCTCATTTCATCTGCCCAATAGTTATTAATGACAAGTCTCAGGTCGTAAGCAGAGCTTCCCCCTCTATGCGGAGCACCCAAGGGAACAAATACATCAGGAATTAAATAGACTCTTTGCCTGGCTTCATCGTACTCACAATCCTTATAGTACCCCACCTGGACATCGCAGCCCATGCGACGGGCAAGCACCTCTGCCATCGCCTTAGGGTCATCAATTGGCAGATCGTGCTTCAAGCCAAGCTGTACCACATCGCATCCCATATTCTCTCCAAATTTAGTTCATCATTAGACTACTTTGCACCTTCACCAGCCGTAGCTTCGGGGAGGACATTCCAAGAGAAGGCTCCCACACCAAAGGTAAGCAAAGGGAGGCATCGACCAAAGCCGATCGCTCCTTTATAAGAAAGGACTTTTTCCACCTTTGGAAAATCCCGACAAGTACAAGGAAAGTTAGCAGACTCCACCACAGCATTGCCTTCTCCTTACTATAAGGCGAACTACACATTCCAATATAAGGTGGCATTGAGACTCGTACTAGTCATGATGCAAAGTAGCTTTGCGTCGCACTAGCACCCTATATTTAAGCCTCATCCCTATCCTATTCGGGAATAAGGATGAGGCACAAAAAGTCGCAGCTCCTTGCTCCTCGAGATCTGTACAACTAGATATTACCTCCGCTTGAAGGGCTCTGGCATAGTAAACAGCTTAGCTTCATCAGCGACAGATATGACGAAGCCCCAGCGTACGACTTCGGTACGCTGGGGCTTTGCCGTAAGGTAGAGAGTGATCTCTTAGAACTTATGTCCGTTCAGATAGACCGGCATATCATCAATCGAATGCCCAGGGTCGTAGAAGCCAGACATGCTCATCCAGAATTTCTCATTCGCCACGGAGGTGATACGATACTCATCGTTGCCATTATAATGCTCCACGGAGACCTTGTAAGGAGAGTTGTCAGCAAACGCATTGACCATACGCTGCATGGCATTGCGATTGTAGCGCCAGTCATCACCATTCTGCACGAACTTACGGATGTAGATCTGGCTGGGATCATCGCTAGCAGGAGCGAAGTCAAGGAAATAGCTCAGCCAAGAGCTCGAGCGCCGGAGAGAGATCTTGTGGTCACCGCCATCGGTACGACCGAAGTAAGCGAACTCGTTCAAGGGACTCGTATAGTAGGCGTCATTCACTACATCACCGACGATACTATCCTGCCCCTCGTTGGGACCAGACTGATACTTGACGCCGTTGATGCGGTTCATGACATCACGGACAGCATCACCACACCAGTATTCATAGAAGAAGGTGCGGACCTTGTACTTCGTGAAGTCATAGGCCGTCGACTGAATCTCTACCTTCTGCCCCGAAGGAGTGACGGCATGATAGCTATCCCCTTCCTTCTGGATCTTGATCCGACGAAGGAGCTCGGTACCGATCTGACCGACCTTGCCCTGCTTAGCGTCACGATCATCGATCAGATCCTCAGGGGCGATGACTTCGATACCCTCAGTAGAGAAGTGGATAGGGATGAGGCGCTCCTCAGCAGAGCCGACCTTGACCTGTAGCTGACGGATGAGGCCGAAGACGGACATCTTGACCTGCTCTCCACCAATCGTCGTCGTGGCCAGCGCCTTGCCATAGACGGCATTACGGACATCCTTGATCTTATTGATATAAGACTGAGCGTCCTCCTTCAGGCGAACGAGCTGCATCTTATTACGACTGTAGGCGCCGACAAGCTCGATGGTGTCCTGATTGGCACTCACCTTGCCGAAGGTGAACTCGAAGTCACCCTCCAGCCCCTGGAGGAGCGTGTTGCGAGGTTCAGCATATCGGCCCAGAGCTGGATTGCGCGTATCGAAGGTCAAGCGGATACCTGCCGTATTATAGATACGATAGCTGGAGTTGACGACATAGTCAAGATCCTCAGAGAAGGACTCTACTGCCCCCCCCTTATGGAACTTGAAGGCGATATTGATACCACCATACTGGTAGCTACCTGGTAGAAGCACGAGGCCCCATCCATGTTCATTACCTATCAGTTGGTCGTTCAGCTTCCCCATCTCCTTTGTCAGATAGAGAGCTGGCTTATCGTCCCCCACGGGCAGATTGTCATACATCTGGCAGGAGGAGAATAGTGCCATGGCTCCTAGAGCCCAAGCAAAATAACGTCTCATAGCAGTCTAGTCTTTAGGGATAGTAGAGAAATAAGAGGGAGGAAGCTTCGAGAAGTCTTTGTCAATGAACTTATAGTAGTCATCAACGGTAGGGAACTTCCTATAGTCCGCCATAGCAGATATACGACTATTTGCCTCAGCACGGACGACATCGATATCGAGATGGTAGTTGGCCTTCAGATATTCCTTCATGATGGTCAGCTTACGCTCCAGGATCTGACGTCCGGTATAGCGAGACTCTGGCTTATACTTCTTGTCTGCCTGGACCATTAGATTCTCCCACTCATCAGGTAGTAGTACCATATAGGTACCATAGAGCTCGGCGAAGTCTTCTTCGGGGCTCTTGCTCGCATAATCCGAGATGAAGCCTGCCACTAGCGAAGAAATCCCACGGGTATACCAGTAAGAGAACGCATTATCCTGCTGATAGTCGGAGATCGTCAGCTTGATGAACTCCTCTGGGACAGGTGTATCCTGGTGGAGCGTATGAGCCGACTCGTGGTAGAGCGTCTGGATATAGTTGTCTCGAGCACGCTGATAGTAGTAGTTGAAAGAGGAAGCTTCGTAGTTTGGATCATCGAAGTAGGGGATGGTGAGTCTATTGATATCATAGACCTGGATCATCCCAAACGGAGCTTCCCCAAGGAGATTCTGCGTAGGACCATAGCCAAGCGTACCGAAGAGTACAAGCTGCTTGATCGTGTGTCGCTCAGCAAATCCCTTGGGAGCGACCTTCTCGTAGACCTCGAAGAAGGTATAGCGCATGAGGTTGATATACTTCAGCGCCTGAGCTTCTGAGGCAGGACCGAGCTTATAGAGGTTACTCGCCAGGCGGTCCTCATAGTTGTAGCGGATGTCTACATTGAACTTCTTCCCGAAGTAGTTCTGTACGTACTTCTGGACCTCGGTCATCGTCGTCGTATCCAGCGGCGAGAAGATCGGGCGAGTGGGGTCTACCTCATCCGAAGAAGAACCGCAACTCATGAGAGATGCCGACAGGAGAAGCGGTGCAATGATCTTATTGAATAGTTTCATAGCCGTATAGCATTAGCGTGGGTTCTGCTGAATCTTGCCGACGACAGCCTGCTGAGGCAGAGCGATAGCCTGACGAAGATCCGTACCTAGAAGGACCCCATCCTCGGGGACAGCGAAGGTGTCAGCACCAGCATCGATCTTCTTCCAGCGGTAGACATCGATACCGAAGCGCTTGATATCCTGCCAGCGGAGACCTTCGTGTAGTGTGAGTATGCGGCGACACTGGAGGACGTACTGCAGAAGAGCTTCTGTAGCGGTGCCCTCTGTGATAGAAGAGCCGTCGTGTAGCTTGAAGTGAGCCTTCGTCAGATGCTTCTTTGGCGAGCGAGTCGTCTTGTCAGCATAGGGAAGTGCCTTGTAGTAGGCTACGATTTCGTCCTGAGTGAAGGTACGCTTAGCGACACCCGAGCGGAGATAGTTATTGGACCAGGTGTTGAGATCTTCTAGCCCACCCGAGAGATCACCGAGACGAATCTTAGCCTCTGCACGGTTGATGAGCGCTTCGTCTGTCGTAAGCTGGACCTCGACAGTACGATAGGAATCCAGGATAGGCATCTTAGGCTGATAGACCTTATCAATATATACCTTATCATAGATATAGGGGGCGAAGTTGTACTCGTCACGATTACGCCCGACATTCCAGATATTCTTCCAGAGTGTCTCGTCAGAGGCGCACTTATTAGAGTGCGTGTAGCGAGAGTTCGTGAAGAATTCGCCCGCAGATACTACGAATTGGAAGTTGCTGTACAGTGAGACCACCAGGAGATTAGCCTGATTCGTGGGTCGATAATAGGTAAGCGCCTTCGCATTGGCATTAGCAGCGTCGATGCCTAAGTAGTCACCGGCCCAGTTACGTAGGCTAGTAGCGGGATTGCTTCCAAGTAGCTTGTCAGCATATTCCTTAGCCTTCTCGGGCTTATTGTAGTAGAGGTAGAAGCGAGCAGCGAATGCATAGGCAGCCTCTGCCGTGAAGTGGAAGCGACGGATATCGTTCTGGTAGACATTGTACTTCTCTAGAAGTGGGATCGCTGCCAGTAGATCCTTCTCGATCTGCTCATATGTCTCCTTGACGGTACCGCGAGGATAGTCGGGGAGGATGGTCGTGACACGCTCTGCGATATAAGGAATCCCGAGGTTCGTCGCACCGCCCTGACCATCGAAGTTGTATGGTAGGCAGAAGACATTAGCCAGCTGGAAGTGCGACCAGGCACGTACAGCTAGCGCTTCACCTCGTGAAGCCATGTTGCGCTCACCGAAGTTCTGAGTCTCTTCGATCAGTGTCAGCACTTCGTTTGCCTGAGCGATCGCATAGTAGTAAGACTCCCAGAGCTTGAGCGTCCCATCGTAGTAGGCGACCCCATCCGTGGTAGTGATGGGCTTCCAGTACACAGCGAAGTCGTGGAAGTCCTGACGATAGGGGTTACGTGTCTCGTCCTCGTAGGTATTATCAGACGAGAGCTCCGAGATATTAGCTAGAGAAGCTAGTGGATAAGCATAGGTCAGGAAGCGGCTGATCTTATAAGGGGTGTTCCCTTCGACATAGTGTCCGTCAGGATTCTCGTCGAGGAACTTCTCACAAGAGCTCATCCCGAAGACAGAGCTAGCGACCAATGCCAGACCTAGCAGGCTGAATGATGACTTCTTCATTCTATATAGATCCTTTACACTATCGATGACTAGAGTCCGACAGTAGCGGTGAAGATGTAGGAGTGTGGCTGATAGCCGTAGGGCAGAGCACCGTTGAGCTTCTTGTCAGCATAGAGGAGAGCGACATTGGATGCCTGTAGTTTCAGAGCCAGTGACGACAGACGCAGACGATTGACGAAGGTCTTGGGCACGGTGTAGCTCAGAGAGATGTCACGCAGCTGGATGTAATCGGTCTTGGCGACACGTACATCAGACTTGTTGTAGTTCGTGTAAGCGTTGCTCAGATAAGGGTTAGCCTGACGGTGCGCATCAGTAGCGATCACAGGGACATTCGTGCGCTCTTCGTCTCCAGTACGGAGCCAACGGCGGTTGAATTCCTTACCCATGACCTGGTGGTCATTGTACTGAGTAGCGAACTGCTCAGGTAGACGCATCACTGCTCCAAAGGAATAGTAGATGTAGACACCAAGACGGAAGTTCTTATAGCTAAAGCTATTGTTGATCCCACCTAAGTCAGTAGGCGTCTTCGTACCGGAATAAACGAGGTAGTCGATCTCGTTAGGAGCGTACGCAGTCCATTCTACTTGCCCCCCAGTCTTCGGGCTAGTGATGTGGCGACCATCAGGTAAGACGTCAGCACCAGAAGGAAGATAGAAGCGGGGATGGCCGTTTTCGTCGAGCTTGTAGAAGGGGATGGAGAAGAGCGCATTCAGAGGATAGCCCTGGCGAGCAGCGCCATCGGTGAGGTTAGTGACCGAAGGATTGGTGTTGAGTCGCGTGACCTTGTTGGTATTGTGTGTGTAGGTGATCGAGGTAGACCAAGAGAAGTCACGCGTGCGGACGTTCTGAGTGGTCAGCGATACTTCGATACCCTTAGACTCCATCTGAGCCACATTACCGTAGAGTCCATCGACAAAGCCACCGGTTCCCTGAGGATTCACCTGGTCGACTAGGTCACGTCCCTGACGATTGAACAGGGTAAGACCGGCCGAGATACGTTCGTCGAAGAGCCCGAAATTAATACCCCAGTTGAGCTCATACATCTTCTCATAGGTGAGATTGAAGTTAGCAGGCTCATTGATATATAGACCAGGCTCGATGAGATTAGCATCACCGAAGAAGGGAAGTAGCGTCTTCAGACGAGGGAGTGCATTGTGAACGAAGGGGATCGTCCCTGACATCCCATAGGAGAGATTCATAGAGAGCGAGGAGAGTGGACGGAGACTTGGGAAGAAAGCTTCCTGATCGATCGTCCAAGTACCACCGACATTCCAGGTAGGGATCCATCGAATCGTGCGAGCACGTCCAAACTGATTGGTCCCTTCACGACGGTAAGAAGCATTCAGACGGTAGCGCCCGAGGAGGGTGTAGTCTACGTTACCGACGAAGGAGACACCACGATTGAGCGTGGGGTGAATGCTGTAATACTGCTTGCTCTTATTACGAAGATTCGTGAAGAGTAGTGGTGAATAGGTGGTCATGTAGCCGAGGTTGTAGTTGACCCCATAGGCATCGAACCACTCATTGAGGTGACGCTCTTCGAAGACTTCTAGGCCACCGACAGCGGAGATACTGTGCTGACCATTGCTACCGAAGCTGTCATTGTAGTGCACCTTAGCCTGTCCGTCGTAGCGCTCATCGATGATATTCTGCGAATTGCGAATACCACCATAGGGCATGACTACTTGTGGGATGGCCGTAGGATTATCTAGTGGCTTGTAGAGGTAGCTATTATTTTCTCGGATGACACTCTTGCTGATATTGCGGTATACCTGAGACTGATTGGACTGTTCATCACGGTCGGTGACGCCATACTGGTCACGGTAGCGGAGTGCACCGAGTAGTGAGAAGCGAAGTTGCGTGATGGGCTGCCAGTCGATCGTGGCCTGCATGCTGAGATTAGCCGTCTTGTAGTCACGAGTATTGTGCTGGAGCTCGTGCTTGATATTGAACGGCGTGTAGTCGTATGCGTAGAAGGCGTTGGGATCTAGCGTACGGCTAGCATAGGGTGCATAGCTACCGGGGCGCCAGTCACCGCCATAGCGCACCTTGGAGTAGGAAGCGGTAGAGCGGACACCGAAGCTCCAGCCCTTGAATGGCTTGAAGTCGGCATTGAAGTTGAAGGAATACGCCTGAGAGTTCTCATACTTATTCCACCCTGGGTCTAGGTTAGCATTGAGCGAAGCATAATAGTTCGCCTTCTGCGTACCGGTAGAGAAGGTCAGCGTGTGCTGATGGCGGATGCTGTGCTGGAAGAGTTCCTTGAACCAGTTTGTATTGCGGAGCTCAGCTGCACGTAGATAAGCAGCACGACCAGCATCGGTATTGAGTACACGATACTGGCCAGTAGCATCATTATAGTTGTATATACTATTGTAGAGGTAGCCGTAGACGCCATACTGAGAGGCGACGAAGACAGCTTCGTTGTCAAGACTCTTACCATTAGCCATCTCATTGAAGACGGCCATCTGGTCCTGAGAGTTCATGATGTTGTAGTCACGATAGGAGGGGATGGCACGGTAAGTCAACTCGGCTTGGTAGGTGAAGGAGTTCGTCCCTTGCCCTGCTTTGCTGGTGCGTACCGAGATGACGCCCCCGAGCGCACGTTGACCGTAGAGTGCCGTAGCAGAAGCGTCGTTGATGACTTGGAAGCTCTGGATGTCACTTTCTGAGAGACCTGGCAGAGCAGCAGCGATGAGTCGCTTAGCTTCTGGCGATGCAAGGTCGGCGACATTGAAGTCTTTATCCTCCTTGTATATCACACCATCGATGACCCATAGAGGGTAATAGGTGCTCTTGACAGAAGTAGCCTGACGCATCGTTGTGACGCCAGCGGCGTGGACTTCATTCTCAAGTTTGACGCGCAGAGAGTCTGCTGAGGCCTGTAGCTCCACAGTCTTCTTCCCGTTGAGAGCGAAGACGAGCACGGTCTTTTCAGCCACCTGGATCGAGAAAGTCCCGTCCGTCGCTGAGTGCGTACGCTTAGATGCGTCTTGCTTGGCGGTGATGGATACACCCGAGAGCGGAGCTCCCGATTGGTCCACGACCTTACCATGTACCAAGATCATCTGAGCACACACAGGCAGTGTACTGACGATCGCTAGGATCAGGCAGGCGATGAGACTACGTAGTTTAGTAAGCATAATCTAATCTTGATGCTGTATTTGTTTTGTGCTGATTGCGGGACAAAAATAAAGAAAAGCCTAGATAGAGCAACCTCATTTAACAACCAGAGTTCCTTAATTATTTAATTAACGTATTTTATTTGCTCAATCTAGGCAAAATTCCCGTCATTATGCCAAGATCCATCAATATACCGAGCAAAGAATCTCAGTAAACCAAACATTATGCGCCGTGAACCATCTACAAAAATTATGGTTCAATCCGAAGGCGATTTCGGACGGTATGCCTCGAGATCACCTTCGGACGCCTCTCCACCAAGCGGGAAAAATCAGGCATTTTAACTAAAATCAAGGGTGTAATTAGACGAAAAGACGAATTTTCAGTTATTACCGAGTCTTTACATATTTCCGCAAATCCTTATCTCATGATATTGTCCAGCCGAATCGACAACGGCGAAGATCTGGAGCTATCACCCGATGCAGGGGAGTCGAAAGCATGAAAATCGCCTCGCACATTCCTCTAAAAGAGGAAACGACGCAAGGCGATCGGTAAGCGGCTCTATCGACATAGTGCTCCGACCCGTGGGAGACGATCGGGAGCGCCTCCAACGGCGAAGTGATCTACTATCCGTCCCCAGCATATCCATTGCCCATAATCACTCATGCGATTAGCTGTGATGATCGGAGAAATTATCCATTAGGATACCCGTCATGACAAGTAATCGGGCGAAGCTGTGCAGTAAGCGAGAGGCGGGACGACCTGCCAGCTCCCCCACCCTAGGCTGATGAGCCAAGGGGCAGATACTGGGATTTCCCCGCCAAGCACCGACCTCTTCGGAGCACACGAGCTGCTCTCGGGGAGCCGATCCCGACCGATCTCTGAGGGAAGTACAGGCAGGTGGAGCGGGCGGGGACTAGCAAAAATCAGGGAAAAAGCTTACCTTTACGTTGTTCATACATTATTAATCTCTAATCGAATAGGATTATGTCTAAGTGCTCAAATGGCAATTTCGTCCTCGGTATCCTCATCGGGGCAGCCGCAGGTGCTGCTGCAGCTTACTTCTCTGACCGTCGTAAGCGTGAAGCTTTCGCTGACAACTTCTCCAGCTCTGTAGAGCGTGCCCGCGACAGTATCGTCGAAGGATACTACGAAGCAAAGGATCGCTACAATCGCTATCGCAATAAGCTCACCGAAGAGACCAACGATCTGCTCGATGAGATCGAAGGCAACGACTAGCCTCCTCAGCCCAATCAAGAGGCGAATACCCGTAGATAGGCGCTACTTCTCGCACGTAGATCTCGGCGTATTCGCCTCTTAGCTTACCCATCCCCTCGCAGTACGAAGCTCTATGAAGTCACAGAATAGCGGATTTTCCCTTTCGCAGCTAGCCCATCACTTGACAGCTCTCTCCCGAGAGCGGATAGACATCACAGCCCTCTCAGTAGGAGGCGCTGTAGCCCGTGGAGCCTCCTCGCTGGTCTTCTGGGGGATCGTGGCTCTACTTGCCTTCTTCCTCTTCCTGGCGCTCAATATAGCGCTGGGCTTCGCACTCGCCAGCTGGAGCGAATCTTCACCTGCTCTGGGCTTCCTCTACCTAGCAGCCGGCTATCTAGTACTCATCCTGCTGGTCGTACTTATCCGTCCCTGGATCACCAAGGGCGTGAGAGATGTCGTAGCACGCAAGGCTCTGGCCGAGACCAAGCGTATCAATCTACGCCTAGATCTCATACCCTACCTCCGGAGACAGAAGTACAACAGCCCGGCACGCTCGGTACGCAACGGCGGATCTTACCTTGTCCTCGAGCAGACTCGCTACCAGACGCTCCTCCTCCAAGATGATACGTTCCCCCAAGTCGTACGTGGGATGACCTATCTCCGTGACCACCGTCGGGAGATCATCTCCGACTACGTCCGTGACGAAGCCCTCTACTGCGTCGCCAGCATCCCAGTGCTGGGTAACCTACTAGAGCGACTCGGCTACAAGGCTCCGGAGCATTCGCACCTCTTCAGCAAGAGACCCCACGAGCAAGACAAGCAACCCAAGGGGAAACTAGCCAAATATGTCCCCTACATGCTCATGGCATGGGACTTCCTCAGTCCTACACTCTTCGGCATCCTAGCAGGTCAGGCGCAGGGCCTTCTACTGAGACTCTTCTCGGGCAAGAAGGCTAAGACCAGACGCCCCTCTCGGCGTAGATACTAGGAGCGCCCGCACTCCCTCTCCCAGCTACACCCACTCGACTCTCCCTATACATATATATAAGGTATATGAAGAAGTACACCATCGTCGGGATCGGCGAACTACTATTCGACGTCTTCCCAGACCGCAAAGCCCTTGGAGGTGCACCTACCAACTTCGCCTACCACTGTCAGCAGCTCGGCCACGAAGCCTACTCCATCAGTGCTATCGGTAGAGATAGCCTCGGTGCGGAAATCAAGGACCAACTTCACACACGGGGACTGCAGACCATACTACAGGAGAATGAGCATCCTACGGGTACCGTCCTGGTCACCCTCAGCGAAGGAGGCGCCCCCTCCTATGAGATCTCCGAAGGCGTAGCCTGGGACTACATCGAGTATACCGACCAGCTGGAGGCGCTCGCTCGGCGTACCGATGCCGTCTGCTTCGGTTCGCTTGCCCAGCGCTCACCACGATCGGCCTCGACCATACAGCGCTTCCTCGAGGCCATGCCTACAGGGAGCCTGCGCATCTTCGACATCAACATCCGCCTCCACTATTATACCTACGAGATCGTCCATACTTCTCTGGAGCACGCTGACCTGCTGAAGCTCAACGATGAAGAGGTACCCATCCTCGGACAGCTACTTGGTCTCGAGGGTTCGATGGAAGAGATCTGCCGAGCTATCCTAGAGCGCTATGCCCTACAGGCCGTGATCCTGACCCGTGGAGCGGATGGATGCAACATCTATCATCCTAAGGGAAGTGTCTATCATCCCTCTGCTCGGGTGAAGATCGCAGATACTGTCGGGGCAGGAGACTCCTTCACGGCGGGCTTCGTCTCGGCACTTCTGGCTGGACGTTGCCTACTGGAGGCCGTCGCCCTAGCCACCCGTGTGGCCGCCTTCGTCTGCTCCCACCACGGAGCGATGCCGACACTGCCCGAAGAGTATAAGGAATATCTGGAGGAGCAAGACTGATCGCTCCCTCTCTGTCCGTCGAAGGTGCACCTTCAGCTCCCTGAAGGTGCTTCCTTCTTTACCTGAAGGCACGAGCGTCATCTACTGATGGAGCTTTTGTTTTCTTCTGAAGCGATGTCCCCCGTCTTCTGAAGGCGCATGCTTCTTTTTCTGAAGGGTACGAGCGCTATTACCGATGGAGCTTCCACTTGCTTCTGACGGCAAATCTCCTACCTTCTGACAGCGCTCCCTGACCAGCCTTCTCCTCCCTACCCGATCTCTGCTCAGGGCTCAGGGGAGTATAAAAACTAACCTGACCATCTCTCCCGAGATAGCCAGGTCATTCGATTTATCACTTAAACGGTTTACTATTTACAAGAGCTGATGCTATACTACACAGAGTTGTATCACTCTCACAGTGCAAAGGTAGAGCTTCGTAGACGAGGCTACAATACCTATTTATCATGATTATCTTTCGTTTATCTACCTACTTTCGTGGATTGTACAGGGAGGGGGAATAGGCTACCTTTGCTCTGTATCCTTCAGGACTATCCACTGTGGAGTCCGTCGTACTAAATCAACTATTCCGATCAATGAACTCCTATAGACATCTCCAGGGACATGCGTTTGCCACTCCCTTCACCGCACATTCACGTATGAGCGACGTCATCCTTAGTAGCTCGGCAGCCCTGCTCATCATATCACGCTGCGGGATACCTCTAGGCTTCGGAGATAAGAGTATCGGGCAGATCTGCCAGGAGCATCACGTAGATACCAAGACACTCCTACTGCTACTCAATAGCTCGATCATAGAGAACTACGATCCGACTCCCGAGCAGATCGCGTCCGTACACTTAGACAGTCTGCTCAAGTACCTGACGAACTCACACTCGTACTTCTTAGACTTCCGTCTACCAGCTATCAGACAGCGACTCCTATCAGCCATGTCGAACTGTCCCCAAGACTTAACCTACGTGATCCGTCGGTTCTTCGACGAGTACGCAGAGGAAGTGCGTAAGCATATGAGCTACGAAGATCGGGTGGTCTTCCCCTATGCTCGCAAGCTCATGGCAGGCGAGCGAGACAGCCACTACAATATAGGGATCTTCATCAAGCGACATGATCAGATCGAACTCAAGATCACTGAGCTCAAGAATCTCCTGATCAAGTACTATACCGCTCCCTCTGGCTACGAGATGACTTCAGTACTCCAAGACATCTTCACCGTAGAGATCGACCTGGCTGGTCATAACTACATCGAGGACGCTATCTTCACTCCCCTCATCGAACATCTGGAGCAGAAGATGCCTTAGCCCGTCCGTACCTACCCGACAGATCGTACGAGATCGCCCCCTCACTTGACACCATCTCCCACGACACAGACCCCATGGTTACTCCTATCAAGATAGCCGTCGCCGAGCCCACTGCTATTGTCCGGTCAGGACTAGAGGCTCAGCTACGCAAGCTCCTTCATTACAAGGCTCAGATCATCTATCTGATCGATGAGAACCGCCGTGAGTGGCAGGATATCGCAGCGGTCATCTCCGCCGATATCTTCATCATCAACCCACTACTTACAGGTCCTTCGCCCCGCCTTGCCCTACCACACCTACCCGAGCACACGAAGTTCATCGCCCTCTGCTACGGCGCCTATGATCCCAGTCTGCTGAAGGACTTCGACGGGATCATACAGCTCGCCGACTCTCCTCTACAGATATCGGAGACGATCGACCGGCTCCTGCAGAATGAACCGGTAGCTACTTCTCCTGCGACAGACTCACAGGCGCTCACTCCCCGCGAGCGGGAGATCATCATTTGTGTCGTCAAGGGGATGACGAATAAGGAGATCGCAGGCCAACTCTACCTCTCCACCCACACCGTCATCACGCACCGACGCAATATATCCAAGAAGCTACAGATCCACAGTCCAAGTGGTCTGACGATCTATGCCATCATGAATAAGCTCGTCGAACTCGAGGACATCAAGCAAGACCTCTAATACGAGCATCCGAGCGTCAGCCAAAGGCACTCCTCCCAAGCACTCGACCCGATCCTATTATATAAAATCAAGCCTTCCTCTGCAGGTGCAGGGGAAGGCTTGATCTTTAGTATCGGTAGGGTAATCTGCAAGCACACGCCCCCCTCCGACGACTGAAGAAATTAGGCTATGCAATAGCGATGTCCGATACAATCATCTATCTAGCAAGATATTAACTACCGAAGCTGTCCTAAACTGACATCTATCGTTAGGAGAAGAATGTCCGAAAACGACAGCTTTTTGTCCGAAATCAACAGGAGAATACCCAGCATATCTCCCTAGCTTTGTAGCAGAAGTCAAACGCATAGATCTCAGTGCACCATGAAGCGACAAGGAGATGACACTCCGTCCACCAAGCAGAGGCGGAGCAGACAGCATTCAGAGGATCGCTTTAGACTCCTCGATACGATACGAGAGATCGTCCAAGACGAGCTCGATCGTCGTGAGGTGAAGCCTGGGGACAAAGCTAAGCACAACGCATCTTCAGCAGAAGACACGGAGGACAAGCCCCCAGAATAGCCTCCATCCACCACCCTCCGAGTAGCGACTCGTGAGCCTCTCTTCCCGATCCCAAGCTCTCCTACTCTATATATAATGTAAGGACGCTCCCATATAGTACGAGGATGATCCCTATAGGACACAAGAACTCCCCCTATAGCGTACAAGGACGATCCCTCTAGAGTACAAGGATGATCCCCTACGTACCATTAGGATACCTCCTATATAGTATATGAGTAGTAGCTGAGCTCAAAGACAAGACAACATAGCATCAACTCTATTTAACTCCAAACGAACATGAACAAACAACGAGCAAACCGACTCATCACGTCACTCAGTGACCGATGGGCACGTGTAGGTCTCACGGCTCTCTGCTCTCTGGTCGTAGCCATAGGCTCCCAGGCGCAGACGATGGATGAGGAGACACACCAGATGCCCCGAGCTCTCAACAGTGAGCTACGTACCAACACATGGAGCATCTTCACCCAAGGAGGCCTCTCTTGGGCTACCGACGTATGGTACCCCAGCCTTCACGCCAAGCGCAGCTACAAGCAGTCTCCTGCTGTAGGGGGAGGGATCGACTTCACCATCCGCCCCTGGATACGTGTAGGCGCCGAATACATCTGGTCTCGCTACCGCCGTGAGCAGCGTATGACGAGCCTCAGTGCACGGACGATGCCGATCAAGGTCTATGGCAACTATCTGATGAACTTCCACAACGCTAAGCTAGGTCTTGGTCTCAACTTCATGGAGCTCTGGCCTCGTCGTGGTGCTCAGTGGCTGAATATCTGGCTCGGCTCGGGTGTAGGCTACACCATGGCTCAGGGGAATGAGTACACCTTCCTGCTGAACAATACCCTGACCCAAGGCGGGAAGACCATCCCCCTCTATGACGGTACGAGCATCAGCAATGAAGGGACTCTGACCTTCTCAGGTCGTGTCCAGACCAAGAACTGCCACGAGAGCTACCAGAGCGTCTATATCCCTGCTTCGCTACATATCGAAGCCGATGTATCCCGACAGTTCACCATCGGGCTGAAGGGAGAGATGGACTGGATCCTCGATCGTAAGGATATCTCACCGAAGAACCTCATCTTCGGTCTGGCTACCCTACGCTACAACTTCGTCCACAGCGAAGCATACCACCTGAAGAAGTACTACGGCGAGCAGATCTCTGTGCTCAATGACCAGCTCAATGCCCTCCAGCAGGCTGCTCGTGATGCCGAAGCTCGTGCCGACCGTGAAGCACAAGCTCGTGCCGAAGCAGAGCGTCTCTGCGCCGACCTAGAGCGTCGTCTAGCTGACTGCAGCGAGGCAGAAGCAGGCGTAGCACAGCCAGCACACTTCGTACAGTTCGCTCACGACAGCTACATGATCAGCCGTGTCGAGCTGGATCGCCTTAAGGAGTTCGCCCGCAGTGCTCAGGGGCAGAAGATCGAACTGCTAGCCGAAGCAAGTACACCTGGTGCTACCGACTACAACCAACAGCTCTCTACCCGTCGCTTGAAGGAAGTCGTCCGTGTCCTCCTACTCGAAGGCTTCGCTGCCGATGATCTCAACCCTCAGCTTGCTATCGGCGAACGTAATGGTAAGCCTACTGCTGAAGGCCGACGCGTCACCCTCTCCATCAAGAAGTAATCACCCTTAGCATCCTAATAGCATTATGAAACGAATACTCAAATCACTTGTTGCTCTGGCACTGCTCACCGCACTGCCTGCCTCCTTCACCTCGTGTCGGGAGGATGCTCCAAGTATCACCCATACGACCAGGGTCTCCGTGACCAATGACTTCTCTGCTGTAGTAGAGGCGATCAATAATGGCAACCTCAAGCGTGAAGAGGCCATCAAGAAGATCACCGAAGCCATCAACAGCATGAACGCAAGCCGTAGCGAAATCCTTGGTAAGATCCTTGAGGTCCTCGGCTCGGTCAATAACACTCTGGATACGAAGCTCGCTGCCATCGAGGGGGCTATCGAATCTCAGAAGCTCCTTCTAGAGGACAGGCTACAGGTCATCGCAAAGGCCATCGAGGATCATATGCTCAATCAAGAGGAGGCCGTGAAGAAGATCACTCAGGCCATCGACAAGCTCGGCGGGACACTCGCTGAGAAGCTGAAGCAGATCCAAGAAGCGATCAATAGCAAGGAGAAGTCGATGCAGGAGAAGATCAACCTCATCCTGGCTACGATCAATGCCCAGACGATCACCCTCAACGAAAAGCTCAATGCCCTCAAGACCCTTATCGAGACTGAGACGGCTACCATCAAGGACCGACTTGGGGCTCTAGACACAGCGATGCAAGAGCTCCTCAAGCAAGTCCAAGCCAATGGAGAGGCTCAGGGAAAGATCCTCGACCAAATCAAGGCTCTTGCCTCTACGGTCAATACCCTCTACGAAGAAGTACAGGCAGGGAAGACCGCTACCGCTGAGGCCCTTGCCCAGATCCTCAAGAAGCTCGATGAGCTGATCGCCAAGATCAATAACAGCACACCTATCCCAGGGACGATTGACCTCGGTCTCAGTGTCCTATGGTCTGACGCCTACCTCGGAGCTAGAACTCCTCTCGAATTCGGTGACTATTACGCTTGGGGTGAGTTAAAGACCAAGGAACTCTACGACTGGTCTAACTACAAGTTCGCCAGACCTTCAGATGACGACCCCAATAAGTACCTCTTAACGAAGTACTGCATCCATGAGAGCTACTGGGGAGGTGTGGGTCCCATGGACAACAAGAAGTACCTCGATGCTGAAGATGATGTAGCCAAGGCAAAGCTCGGTGGTAAGTGGCGCATGCCCACCATCGAAGAGGTCAAGGAGCTCTGTGCTAACTGTACTTGGGAGCTGAAGAAGATTGATGAGGTCAGATGCCTCGTCGGTACAAGCAAGCTCACAGGGAAGACGATTACCCTAAGCTTCTCAGGATATCGTGATGGCGATAAGGTAGAGCATCTAACCGAAACACTTGCTTTCTGGAGCAATGAGATTGATGCTCGAGTAGAATACGAAGAGAACTCTCAAGCCCTAGTCTGCATACCTTCCTTCCTTGAAACGCCTAGTGATGGGAACGGTCCTCGCTACCTTGGTCTCTCCATACGACCCGTGCTCGCTAAGTAGCACCAGCAGCATCCCTCACTCCCACCCGTCTCATACGGCGGGTGGGGTAAGCGGTCAAGCTGAATATATGCCTTAGGTATATCCTATTAACAATAGACATCATCATGAAACGAATACTTAGACCCCTCGTTGCCCTCGCACTGCTCCTAGCAGTCCCTGCCTCCTTCACCTCTTGTCAGGAGGATTCGCCCGAGGTCGACTACAATATGGAGGTCACCATGACCAATGACTTCACCAAGGTGGTAGAAGCCATCAATAGCGGTGCCCTCAAGGACGAAGCTGCCATCCAGGAGCTTGCCAAGGCGATCGACAAGATGAATACGGACCAAGCTACCAAGCTAAAAGCCATCCTCGATGTACTAGGGGATGTCAACAAGACTCTTGAGACAAGGCTTGCTGCCATCGCCGCTGCCATCGAGTCACAGACGCTCGTGCTGAAGAGCAAGCTCGCGGCGATCGCCGAAGCTATCAACAAGCACATGAAGAAGCAGTCGGAGCTCGTAGGGATGATCGCTGAGGCTATCGACAAGCTAGGTGGTACGCTCTCGGATAAGCTAGATCAGATCAAGAAGGAGATACATGACCCACAGAAGGCTCTACAGGAGCGGATCGATCTCTTGCTTGGAGCTATAAATAGCAAGACACTAACCTTCGTACAGAAGCTTGACTTCATCGAGTCAGCTACGACCTCAGAGATCAATAAGGATAAGCCTCAGGATCAGTTTCAGATACTGAGTACCAGCCTTAGCGAACTCTTCACTGTAGCTCAGGCTAGCGGAGAGGTTGCCCCTGACGTACTAGAGCGTCTCCGAGCTCTTGTCAATCGTGCAGAAGAACTACGTGGCGAGATCGACAACGGTCTGCCCCCTGCTAATGCAGTAGTAGAGCTCCTCGATATGCTCCAGCAACTGAAGGCTCAGGCCAATGTCCCCACCCCTCCTACGCCTCCCACCCCTCCTACCCCTACCCCACAACCAGAAGGGGAGTATGTCGACCTAGGGCTTCCTAGTGGGCTCAAGTGGGCGACCTGCGACCTCGGAGCTACGAAGCCCGAAGAGCGTGGTGACTACTATGCCTGGGGCGAGACCGAGCCTAATAAGAATGAATTCTCTTGGGCGACCTACAAGCATGGTCAAGTCGTGAATGGAGTCATCAAGTTCACGAAATACTGCACCGATCCAGATTGGGGACTTGATGGCTTCGTCGACAATAAGAAGAAGCTAGATTCCGAAGATGATGCTGCGCATGCCAAGCTCGGAGCTCCCTGGCGTATGCCTACCGGAGATGAGGCCAATGAGCTTGCCCAAGCATGTACCTGGAGCAAGGAAGTAATCAATGGAAAGGTATGCTTCCGTGGCAAGAGCAAGTACAACGGCAAGAGCATCACCTTTAAGGCTAGTGGTAAGGTTGATAAGTCAATACTAGAAGGGGACGATGAGAGCACCATCATCTGGGTTAGTGATGAGCTCTTCCAGACTCCTGACCAAGCACTTACTCTACACCTGTTCGGAACGACAGCAGGCTCTGATGTAGTCATTAAAGCTATCACTACATACCAGCAGCGCTATCTAGGTATCTCCATCCGTCCTGTCCGTCCCTAGATCCACCCAGTATCTCACAGCTCCTACCTGCATCCTCTGCAGGGTGCAGGTAGGGAGCTAACTCCGATCATCGTATGCTGCGAATGCATACACCAAACACAATCGAATTATGAAAGCAATATATAAGGCGCTTCTTGGGCTGGCTCTCATGACTGCGGTGCCTACCTCCTTCACCTCGTGTCGGGAGGATGCCCCCTCGGTGAACCAGACAGTAGATATCACCGTCAAGAATGAGTTCTCTAAGCTCGTAGAGGCCATCAACAATGGCAATCTCAAGCGAGAAGAAGCCATCAAGAAGATCACTGAGGCCATCGATGGCATGAACAAAAGCAGTAGCGAGATCCTTAGTGAGATCCTCAAGGTCCTCGACTCAGTCAATACGACTCTGGACACGAAGCTAGCTGCCATCGAAGGGGCGATCAACTCCCAGAGACTCCTGCTCAAGGAGAAGCTACAGCTCATCGCAAAGGCCATCGGTGACCACATGCTCAATCAGGACGAGGCCGTGAAGAAGATCACTCAGGCCATCGACAAGCTAGGCGGGACACTCGCCGAGAAGCTCGAGCAGATCAAGACAGCGATCAATAGCAATGAGAAGACGACTCAGGAGAAGCTCGACCTCATCCTAGCTATGATCAATGCCCAGACGATCAACCTCGGGAGTAAGCTCGATGCACTCAAGACTCTGATAGAGACTGAGACGGTCGCCATCTCCCAAAAGATCGATATCCTCGACAAGGCTATGAAGGCGCTCCAGGAGCAAGCCAAGGCCAACGGAGTAGCTAATGCGCAGATCCAAGAGCAGCTCAAGGCCCTCGCTACTACGGTGAATACGCTCCTCGAAGAAGTACGCACGGGGAAGGCCGAAGCTGCCAAGGCCTTTGCTGAGATCCTCCAGAAGATCCAGGAGCTGATCGACAAGGTGGGTGGCTCTACACCTCCCACCCCTCCTACACCCGCACCTATGGAGGCCGTAGACCTCGGTCTCAGTGTCGACTGGTCTAGCACCTATCTAGGCGCCTCTACACCCGAAGGGTATGGTGACTACTATGCATGGGGTGAGACAGAGACCAAGGCCGAATACCATTGGGCTAACTATAAATGGGCTAAGCCTACAGATAGCGATCCCAATATCTACAAGCTCACCAAGTATTCTATCTACGCAGACTGGGGCTACAACGGCTTCGTAGATAATAAGAAGACGCTTGACCCCGAGGATGACGTAGCGCATGCCAAGCTTGGTGGCTCTTGGCGACTCCCCACTGAACCAGAAATCAAAGAGCTAGCTAGTGGCTGTACGTGGGAGACCAAAGAAGTGAACGGGGTCCCTTGCCTCGTCGGGACGAGTAAGCAAAATGGGAAGACCATCACCCTAAGTATCGCAGGATACTTCGAGGGAAACTCAAAGATGTATGTCAATGAGATAGTCGGATTCTGGACGAATCAGGTATACCTCGATGAAAACGAAGGAGACCACTCCGTAGCCTTGGTCAACATGAGTCCCTCAAATCCCGAGCCTGAATTAGGCAAAGGAAAGCGCTTTATCGGAGTCCAAGTACGAGCAGTACGACCCAAGTAGTGCAAGTATCTCTCTAGCACACTAACCCCATCCGCCCCATCACGCTCCTTGTGGTGGGGCGGTGTCGTTTATTCCGAAGGGGTACAAGCACCTCCACACGGCCGGCATAGACCGCCCCCATGCATGGGAGACAAATGCACCCCATGCATGGGTCACCTGACCGACCCATTCATGGGTCCCTCGAGGGACCCATGAATGGGGTGATTTTGCGACCTATGGTAGGTTGCCGATGTGACCTACTGTGGGTCGTATCGGCGACCTACCGTGGGTCGTATCGGCGACCCACAGTAGGTTTCCCGAGCGAGCTCCTAGGAGTCACTTCCCTCCCCCTTTCAGAAGGCTCTACTTCATGGGACTGAGGCCTTCCGCCCTCGACCCTCGGATGGCCTCTTCCCACAGCACGAGGTTTAGACCTTAGAGTGGAGCATATCCCCCTCTTCTCCCCCACCCTATGCGGACTGCACAGGAGAGTTGAGGCAAGGGCAACGCCCCTAGCCTATCCTTCCTCTTGAGGCTTGCCCAGATCGATCGGGCTTCACCCCTAGGAGCGACAGAGCGCAGGAGGCTCGCATCCATGAGCGACTTACACCTCGCAGGAGAGGTCACCATACTCCCACTTCCCCCGACATCAAAAGCAAGCTATCCTGAGGAGATTTCTTAGCCGCCTCGAAGTATGTACTCCGCGCAATCCATTTACTTTTATTTACCACATCCTATTACACACAGATATATTTCTGCGATAGGACAACATTTCCATACATTTCTCGTTTATAACTAAGAAAGGAGAGGAAGCCTGTCTTACACTCCTTCCCCAAGTACAATTCATTTAACGGAACCATTATCGTGGAGCTGGGTAGCTCGGTCTACCCTCCCTCCGCCTCATCATCAACTACAAGCAAAATGGCTACAAAACGATCAATTCGCCGACTCGGCTTCCTTTCTCTTCTCCTCCTCTCCTTTGCCTTAGTGCTCAGCTCTTGCGGCGGCAAGAGTGACCTGCCAGGCGGAGAATTCGGGGGCTTTGGCAGCGCAGACCTGAAGCAAGAGATCTCGATCAGTGCATCCGCTCCGATCAGTGTCCACTTCAACGCCAACACCCAAGGGGGATCTGACATCTACCGTGACGGCAAGCTCGTCGGTCAGACCATCTACAATTCCGAGTGGAGAGATCCCATCGCAAAGTCCTATCGTACGACCTTCACCCACAAAGGTTCGGGGCTATATGTCGGCATTATCGTACGCAGACCCGATAATGCCCCTGCATCCATCAAGGTAAAGACGAGTGTGAAGCTATATAGAGGGAACAAGTACCTCAAGACCTACGAGAAGGAGGTAACACTCACCTCGGATCCTTCACTCTCATCATCAAGTGAACTTTACAAAGTCGAGGCTAACGGCAACTAGCCAAACGATCCCGACTTAGGAGAGACACGCTCTCTGGCACATCACTCCAAGCAAGATCCCACTTGACTTCGCCCCATCCGAGGGTGTATCAAGTGGGATCTTCTCTTTTCGAGGAAGTGGCTTTGCCGAGCACCCTCCCACCGCATGAAGTACTAATAATAGAGACCATTGCACGGCACCTCAAGAGACCATTGCACAAGGCCATCTTTTCACAGCTTGTGCAATGATTTCATATATAATGAGACCATTGCGCAAGGCCATCTCTTCACAGCTTGCGCTTTCCTCCACCGAACTCCGGAGTCTTTAGGCTGAGAAGTGAGATGCCTGTCTCTCCCCCTTGAACCCTCTCGGGAGGATCATCCTTCCGAGAGGGGGCTTTTCTGGGCTATTGGGTGCTCTGGAGCAAAAGAAGCCCAGGCATACGCTTTAGATTGTATGCCATAGCTTCCAAGATATTCTGCGTATGCGTTCGCTCAAGCCCTCGGTAGCGACATCGCCCTCCTGAAAACCACCTTCGGATACTCCCAAAGGTACGCTCGATTAAACAGCGCATTTTGCTGATGGCGTTATTCAGCTCACGTTGTCGCTCTGTGAGCTTCATCCCCTTCTGCGCTTTGAGCATAATCCCATCAATCAAGCCTCTCTCAAGGAGACAAGCCGAGTTCTTCTTGCTACAATAACCTTTATCAGCAAGGACACTAATACCCTGTGTAAGCTCTGCCTTCTCAATTAGCTCGGGCAATACCACCGTGTCGGCACAATTGGCTGGCGTGGTAATTATGCTCTCCACTAACCCTTGCCCATCGGTCAGCACGTGCTTTTTATATCCGTAGCGATAGTACCGGCCTTTGCGCACCCAACGTGCTTCTGTATCAACCCCTGGTTTGCGGCTTTTCAGCTCATACTGATAAGCCTGCTCTTGGGCTTGCTCTTCTTCGGTGCGCAAGTCCTCTCGGTCGTCTGTCACTTCAATGAGGATACTTCCATCGGGAGCGTGCGGGCTATCCACAATGCTCGCATCCACGATAGCCCCTTGGTCAATACGGCTAATCCCGTGCTTCTTGA